>Ga0206102_1000040_pt1 | contig 88437 bp, 86 predicted proteins | sample 1B1Ametagenome_FD_148645 | JGI IMG/M metagenome (GOLD analysis project Ga0206102, IMG submission 148645) | Enriched microbial communities from leaf-cutter ant dump, University of Wisconsin, Madison, United States - 1B1A | ecosystem: Environmental > Terrestrial > Nest > Insects nest > Nest dump... | reverse complement strand
AGGCAGGGCCTTGCTCGTCCTCGGCTGTCAAAACCAGCCCGGAATAACGGCCCCCTGCCTGCATCAGCCGGGATGCGCATCCCGGCTGATGCAACCAATTAAGCACAAATCTTCCACACAAGCCCGGCAATGACGGGGGGAGGGGTTTGTGTCTTGTGGTTTGAAACGGAGGTTTCTGCTTTCGTGGGGATGACAAAGGGATAGTCCTGGCGGGTGCCGGGGTTAAGGCCTCCTCACCCGGCGCTATGCGTCGACCCCCGAGGGGGAGGTGAAGGCTCCTCACCCTCCACCTCCGTCATTGCCGGGCTTGTCCCGGCAATCCATGGGGTGCCTCAAGATCGCATGGACCACCGGGACGAGCCCGGTGGTGACGGGGTGGAGAGGGTCGGGGCTTGTGGACTGAAAGAGAGCGGTGGTCCGGCGGGGTGGAGAGAGCGCTAGCCCGGCAGAGAGGAGAGAGCGCTAGCCCGGCAGAGAGGAGAGAGCGGCGGCGCGGCAGGGAGGGGTCTGTTTCTGTGGAGCGTCGCGGTGGTTCGATGGTGTGTGGGGGGAAAGGGGCGCGATGCGCCTGGGGTTCATAGATCGACCCAATGGCCTTGCCGGTGGCTTTGGGCCATGGCGTGGACGATGCGCTCGATGGCGAGGCCCTGGGTGAAGTCGATGAGGCGGGCGGGCCGGCCGGCAATGGCGTTGAGCACTTCGTGGCACTCGATGAGCTTGAGGTCGTTGAAGCCCAGGCCGTGGCCGGGGGCCGGGATGAAGCGCTCATAGGGGGGATGCACGGGAGCGGCGAGAATGGTGCGGTAGCCCTGCTCGCCGGCGCGGTCGGCATTCGCGTAAAGCTGGATTTCGTTCATGCGCTCCTGATCGAAGAGGATGGAGCCGCGCGAGCCGAAGATTTGCAGGGCGATACGCCCCTTGCGGCCCCAGGCGGCGCGGTTGAGCGCCATGACGCCGCTGATGCCGCCGTCCAGTTCGATGAGGATATTGGCGATGTCGAAGGTTTCCACCGCGCGGCGCGCGCCATTGCCGGTCGGGCGGTCGGCATAGGGCCTGGCAAGATGGGCGAAAACCCGGCGCACCGGGCCGAACAGGACCTGGAGAAGGCTGAGGGGATGGACGCCGAAATCGTCGAGCGCGCCATAGCCGGAACTGGCCTCGCTCTTCCAGTAGAACGGGGCTTCGGGATCGGCCATGAAATCCTCGTCCATTTCGAGGCGCACATGGTTGACGGCGCCGATGGCGCCTTCGGCCAGCAGGTGCCCGATATGGCGGATCATGGGGTTCTGGATGTAATTGTAGCCCAGGGCGGCGACCTTGCCGCTGGCGCGGGCCGCCGCCTGCATGGCCTCGGCATCGGCCAGGGCCACGGCCATGGGCTTTTCGCACCAGACATGCTTGCCGGCCTGGAGCGCGGCAATGGCCATTTCGGCGTGGAAGGCATTGGGCGTGGTGACGGAGACGATCTCGACCTCGGGATCGGCGATGAGGGCGCGCCAATCGCCGGTGGCGCGGGCAAAGCCGAATTCATCGGCGCGGCGGCGGGCCAGGCCGGCATCGACTTCCGCCAGATGGGCGAGGAACGGGCGCGGACCATCGCCGAACACGGCCTTGACGCCGTTCCAGGCCAGGGCATGGCACTTGCCCATGTAACCGGTGCCGATCAAACCCACGCCGATTGTCGCCGCCATGGCCTCTCCTCCCAATTTCGTTCAGGTTTAATAGACTCATTCCACTTTTGGAATATACTTTCCAAGCGGCCGCCCGGGCGGCGCACGGAATATTCGGAACGGAATGGAGCAGCGCCGCATGGAGGCACCGGGCGATTTCGAGGCATTGCGGGCATCGATCCTGGAGCGGCGGGCGCAATTGCCCAAGCGGCTGATGCAGGTGGCGGCCTATGCGCTGGACCATCCCGACGACATCGCCTTCGGCACGGCGGCCAGCATCGCCGTTTCGGCCGAAGTGCAGCCCTCGACGCTGGTGCGCTTTGCGCAGAATTTCGGCTTCGACGGCTTTTCGGGGCTGCAACAGGTGTTCCGGGCGCGGCTGCGCGAGCGCAATTCGAGTTACGAAGAGCGCCTGCGCAAGCTGGAGGAAGGCGGCGCGGCGCTGACCGAAAGCGCCACCATTCTCAACAATTTCGTGGCTGCCGCCCATGCCAGCCTCGATATCCTGGCGGCGCGCGTGGACCCGACGGGCCTGGAGCGGGCCGTCGAGATATTGGCGGGCGCCGACACCATCTATCTCATTGCCAAGAGACGCTCTTTCCCGATCACCACTTATATGGCCTATGCCTTCGGCAAGCTGCGGGTGCGCTGCCAGCTCGTGGGCACGGCGGCGGGGATCGAGGACGAAATCCTGGCGCTGGCCGGCCCCGGAGACGCGGCCTTCGCGGTGAGTTTTTCACCCTATGCCTCGGAAAGCGCCGGCCAGGCGCGGGTATTGGCCAATCGCGGCGTGCCGGTGGTGTCGCTGACGGATTCGGCGTTTTCACCGCTGGCGGAATGTTCGCGCGTATGGTTCGAGCTGGCCGAGACGGACCATGCCGGCTTCCGCTCGCTTTCGGCCAGCATGGCCTTCGCCATGGCGCTGACCGTATCGGTGGCGGAAAAGCGCCGGCGGGGGTGACGTACCGGCTGCCGCGCTGCTCCCTCCAGAGCGATTGCCTGGCCTGTCCGGGCAATTCATGGGCTCCGCACGTGCCGAAGGATGGATCGCCCGGACAAGCCGGGCGATGACGGCGTTTTTTTGGGGGGCCTGATGCGATGGCGGAAGGCTGGGCCCTGGCGCGATAGAGGAAGGCTGGGGACCGGGCGATGGCGGAAACCGGGGCCGGGAGAGGCACGGTTTTTTGGGGATTACGGCCTGCGGGACGTTTGCCGGCGCGGCGGCGGGACGTTCCGGATATAGAATTTTTATTCTATGTTGCGAAGCTGCGGAACCTGTGTTTCATTGCGCCGACTTGCGAGGAGAAGTGCCGTGACGAGCCCAAACGAAGCCAGTCCTGCGCCTGCGCTGGACGTCATTACCATTGGCCGGGCTTCCGTGGATCTGTACGGCCAGCAGATCGGCACGCGGCTCGAAGATGTGGGCAGTTTCGCCAAATCGGTGGGCGGGTGCCCGACCAATATCGCGGTGGGCACGGCGCGGCTGGGGCTCAGATCGGGGCTCATCACCCGGGTGGGCGACGAGCAGATGGGGCGCTTCATCCGCGAGCAATTGGCGCGCGAGGGCGTGGACACGCGGGGCGTCGCCACCGACCCGGACCGGCTGACGGCGCTGGTGCTGCTCTCGGTGGAGAACGACGATTCGTTTCCGCTGATCTTTTACCGCGACAATTGCGCCGATTCGGCGCTGGACGAAGACGATATCGACCCCGATTTCATCGCCTCGGCACGGGCCGTGCTGGTGACGGGGACGCATTTCGCCAAGCCCAACAGCGACAAGGCGCAGCGCAAGGCGATGCGCCTTGCCCGGGAGAATGGCGGCAAGGTCGTCTTCGATATCGATTACCGGCCCAATCTGTGGGGCCTGGCGGGGCACGATGCGGGGGACAGCCGCTATATCGCCTCGGACGCGGTTTCGGCGCATCTGCGGACCGTGCTGCCCGAATGCGACCTGATCGTGGGCACCGAGGAAGAGGTGCTCATCGCGGCCGGCGCGGCCGATATCCAATCCGCGCTCAGGACGATCCGGTCCTTATCCTCCGCCGTGATCGTCCTGAAGCGCGGGCCCATGGGCTGCATCGTCTATGACGGGGCGATCCCGGACGATCTCGAAGAAGGGATCGTGGGCAAGGGCTTTCCCATCGAGGTCTATAACGTGCTGGGGGCGGGCGATGCGTTCATGAGCGGGTTCCTGCGCGGCTGGCTGCGCGACGAACCGCACGCGACCAGCGCCACCTGGGCCAATGCCTGCGGCGCCTTTGCCGTGTCGCGGCTGCTCTGCGCGCCCGAAATCCCCACCTGGCCCGAACTCACCTATTTCCTGGAGCACGGCAGCAAGGAAAAGGCGCTGCGCAAGGACGCGGCCATCAACCACGTGCATTGGGCCACGACCCGGCGGCGCGCCATTCCCAAGCTGATGGCGCTGGCCATCGACCATCGCAGCCAGCTCGAAGAGATGGCGGGCGGGGACCCGGCCAGGCTGGCGCGGATCGGCGATTTCAAGGTGCTGGCGGTGCAGGCGGCGGCGCGCGTGGCCGATGGGCGCGACGGCTTCGGCATGCTGCTCGACGACAAATATGGACGCGACGCGCTTTATGCGGCCAGCGCGCTCAAGGATTTCTGGATCGGCAAGCCGATCGAATTGCCGGGATCGCGGCCGCTGCAATTCGAGTTCAGCCAGGATCTGGGCGCGCGGCTGATCGACTGGCCGGTGGACCATTGCATCAAGGTGCTGTGCTTCTTCCACCCCGACGACGCGGCGGATTTGCGCCGGATGCAGATCGCCAAGCTGGGCTCGGCGTTCGACGCGGCGCGCAAAATCGGCCGGGAATTGCTGATCGAGATCATTGCCAGCAGGAACGGGCCGCTGCACGATGACAGCGTGGCGCGGGTGCTGAGCGAAATCTACGATGCGGGCATCAAACCCGATTGGTGGAAGCTGGAACCGCAGAACAACGAAGCGGCCTGGAGCCGGATCGACGCGGTGATCGCCGCGCGCGATCCCCTGTGCCGGGGCGTGGTGCTGCTGGGGCTCGACGCGCCGCAGGCCGAGCTGGAAGCCGGGTTCCGGGCGGCCAGGACGGCGCGGACGGTCAAGGGCTTTGCCGTGGGGCGGACCATTTTCGCCGATGCGGCGCGGGCCTGGCTCGACGGCGGGATGAGCGACGCGGAAGCGGTGGCCGAGATGGCAGCCCGGTTCGCGGCGCTGGTGGACATCTGGGAAGGGACTTGAAGGGGCTGGACCCGGATCGGCGCGCGACACGCATGGATTGCCCGGACAAGCCGGGCAATGACGGGGACCGGGGAGCGCCCGTATCGGACAGGACGCCGTTTCCGCGCCAGCGGGAATTCGGTGTCGCGGGGCGGCATTTGAAACAGAAATTCCCGCTTTGGCGGGAATGACAGTGGGCTGAACAGGTTCGGACGCAGCCCGGAATTGAGGAAGCGGCGATGAGCCACAAGACAGTGCGATTGACGATGGCGCAGGCCGTGGCGCGGTTCATGACGGCGCAGAAAACGGTGATCGATGGCGAGACGGTGCCAATCTTCGGCGGCGTCTTCGCCATTTTCGGGCATGGCAACGTGGCGGGCGTGGGCGAGGCGCTGCATGCCGTCAAGGACGACCTGCCCACCTATCGCGGGCAGAACGAACAGGGCATGGCGCATGCCGCCATCGCCTATGCCAAGGCCAGTTTCCGGCGGCGCTTCATGGCCTGCACCAGCTCGATCGGGCCGGGGGCGCTCAACATGGTGACGGCGGCGACCCTGGCCCATGTCAACCGCCTGCCGGTGCTGCTGCTGCCCGGCGACGTCTTTGCCAACCGCCTGCCCGACCCGGTGCTCCAGCAGGTGGAGGATTTCGGCGACGGCACGGTGTCGGCCAATGACGCCTTCCGGCCGGTCAGCCGCTATTTCGACCGCATCACCCGGCCCGAGCAGATCATGCCGGCGCTGCGGCGGGCCATGCAGGTGCTGACCGACCCGGCCGAATGCGGGCCGGTGACGCTGAGCCTGTGCCAGGACGTGCAGGCGGAAGCCTACGATTATCCGGAAGATTTCTTTGCCGAAAAGGTGTGGGTGCCGCGCCGGACCATGCCCGATGCCGACGAATTCGCCCAGGCCGCGGCGGCGCTGAAGCTGAGCAGGAAGCCGGTCATCATCGCGGGCGGCGGGGTGCTTTATTCGGAGGCAAGCGCGGCACTGGCCGCATTCGCGGAGAATCACGGCCTGCCGGTGATGGAGACGCAGGCGGGCAAGAGCGCCCTGCCCCACGACCACGCCCTCAATATGGGCAGCGTCGGGGTGACCGGCTCGTCGGCCTCCAACGCGCTGGCGGAAGAGGCCGACCTGGTGCTGGCGGTGGGCACGCGCCTGCAGGATTTCACCACCGGCTCCTGGGCCCTGTTCCAGAACGAGAACATGCGGATCGTCGGGCTTAACGTGCAGGTCTTCGACGCGGGCAAGCATAATGGCCTGCCGCTGGTGGCGGATGCGCGGGTGGGGCTCGAAGCGCTGGATGCGGCGCTGACCGGCTGGGAAACCGATTCCGCCTGGACGCGCAAGGCATTGGACGAAAAGCAGAAATGGCTGGAAGCCGCCGATGCGGCCACCGGACCGACCAATGCGGAACTGCCTTCGGACGCGCAGGTGATCGGGGCGGTGCAGCGAGCGCGGGAGCACGCGGTGCTGGTCTGCGCGGCGGGCGGGTTGCCGGGGGAATTGCACAAGCTGTGGAAGGCCGAAGGGCCGGGTTCCTACCACCTCGAATACGGCTTTTCGACCATGGGCTATGAGATTGCCGGCGGGCTGGGCGTCAAGCTGGCGCGGCCGGACGACGACGTGGTGGTGATGGTGGGCGATGGCAGCTACATGATGCTCAATTCCGAGATCGCCAGCTCGATCATGCTGGGCGCCAAGCTGACCATCGTGCTGCTCGACAATGCGGGCTATGGCTGCATCAACCGGCTGCAAATGGCGACCGGGGGCGCCAATTTCAACAACCTGCTCAAGGACACGCATCACGTGACGCTGCCCGGCATCGACTTCGCCGCGCATGCGGCGGCCATGGGGGCGATAACGAAGAAGGCCGGCTCGATCGCCGAGCTGGAAGCGGCGCTCAAGGAGAGCGAAAGCGTGGACCGCACGGTGCTGATCGTCATCGACACCGACCCGCTCATCACTACCGAGGCAGGCGGGCATTGGTGGGACGTGGCGGTGCCCGAAGTCAGCGACAGGCCGGAAGTCAACGCCGCGCGCGAAGCCTATGTGAAGGCACTCAAGGCGCAGCGGGCGGGTTGAGCGAGCCACTGCTCCTCCCTTTTTCTCTTGCGGGAGAAAGAGGGGCGGATGAGGGGTGCCGCGGCGCAGGTCGCGGGCTCCTTGCGGAGGATAGAATCCCTCACCCTGCCATTCTGCCGAACGCAGAATTGCTGGCCCGCTCCCCCAAGGGGCGAGGAAGGTCCGGTGGGTGTGGAGAGCTGGAGAAGACGAAGTGCAAGCCAAACTCGGCATGTCGCCCATTGCGTGGTGGAACGACGACCTGGTGGAATTGAGCGATGACGTGTCGCTGGAGGAATGCCTGCGCCAATCGCGCTCGGCCGGATTTACCGGCATGGAGAAGGGGCGGCGGTTTCCGGACGATCCGGCGGTGATGCTGCCCATTCTCAAGGCGGCGGACGTGACGCTGTGCGGAGGCTGGTTCTCGGGCACGCTGGTGGACGAGGACCTGGCGGCCAACAAGGACCGCATCGCGCCGATGATCGCGCTGTTCAAGGCGGTCGGGGCGCCCTGCATCGTCTATGGCGAGGTGGGCCGCTCGATCCAGGGCAGGCGCGAGGTGCCACTGGCGCAAAAACCAAAACTCTCGGACGACGAGATGAAGGCCTATGCGCGCAAGGTGACAGCCTTCGGCGAATGGTGCGCCGACCAGGGCATGCCGCTCTCCTATCATCACCACATGGCGGCGGTGGTGGAGACGGAACCGGAACTCGACGCCTTCATGGCGGCGTCGGGCGCGGGCATTCCGCTGCTGCTCGACGCCGGGCACCTGGCCTTTGCCGGCGGCGACGTGTTGCGGGCCATCGACAGGCACCATGCCCGCATCAACCACGTGCATGTGAAGGATATTCGCCGGGCCGTGGTCGATGGGCTGGACCGCACCAGGCAGAGTTTCCTCGACGCGGTGGCGCTGGGCGCCTTCACCGTGCCGGGCGACGGATCGCTGGATTTCGGCGCCATTGTGCAGCGGCTGGCCGATCATGGCTATGAAGGCTGGTTCGTGGTCGAGGCCGAGCAGGACCCCAAGAAGAATCCGCCGCTCAAAATGGCGCAGGTGGGCCATGCCGAATTGATGCGGGTGATGAATGCCGCCGGTTACGAGGTCGAGACGCAGGGTTTTGCGGAGGGGTGAGGTTGCGTGGGCGGTGTGCTAAAGCGATACCCGCCCCATCGTCATCGCCCGGCTTGTCCGGGTGATCCATTGGCGCCGCGCATGCGGAGGCGTGGATTGCCGGGACCAGCCCGGCAATGACGGACACTCAGCAACAGGATGCATGCATGGCGCTCAAGCAGAATGACGTGAACTGGTTTCGGCCGCTCTGGCGCCGCGTGGCCGTGGTGGTTTTCCTGGCCGCCTGGCTCGGATGGGAAGTGTTCTTCACCGGCGAACAGCTCTGGATGGTGCTGGTGGGCGCGGCGCTGGCCTATTCGCTCTACAATTTCTTCTATGCGTTTCCCAAGGCGGAGCCGAACAATGAGCAAATCCCCCCTCCTCGTTCACCCGAAGGGCCAGACGGGCAAGATTCATGACGTGACCCCGGCTTCGGCCGGCTGGACCCATGTAGGGTTCGAGTTGCACAGGCTGAAAGCGGGGGAAGCCGCCGGCGGGGAAACCGGCGAGCGTGAAATCTGCCTGGTGCTGGTGGGGGGCAAGGGCCGCTTTGCCGTGGACGGCGAGGACTTTGGCGAATTGGGCGAGCGGATGAGCCCGTTCGAGGGCGCTCCGCATGCGCTTTACGTGCCGGCGGGCCGGCATTGGGCGGTGGATGCCACGACCGACCTGGACCTGGCGGTATGTTCGGCGCCGGGTGGCGGCGATTTCCATGCCAGGGTCATTCCACCGGGCACGCATCCGCGCCTGACGCGCGGCAAGGGCGCCAATGTGCGCCATGTCCATAATATCATGCCCGAGGACGATGGGGCGGCCAATGCGCTGCTGGTGGTGGAGGTGATTACCCCGCAGGGCAATACCTCGTCCTATCCGCCGCACAAGCACGACCAGGACAACCTGCCGCACGAAAGCCAGCTCGAGGAAACCTATTACCACCGCATGAACCCGCCGCAGGGCTTTGCCTTCCAGCGCGTCTATACCGACGACCGGAGCCTGGACGAGGCCATGGCGATCGAGGATGGCGACGTGGTGCTGGTGCCGCGCGGCTATCATCCCGTGGCGACGACGGCGGGCTATGACCTTTATTATCTCAACGTCATGGCCGGACCCAAGCGCGTATGGAAATTCCACAATGCGCCCGAGCACGAATGGATGCTGGGATAGGGGCGTTGGCGGAGCGGCGGCCGAGGGTTCGGCGCGCCGCCTCTGGGCTGCCGTCCCCGCGCAGGCGGGACCTCCGCTTGCGTCCGCAAGGGGAGAAGACGTGGCAGCGATGGATTGCCCGGACAAGCCGGGCAATGACGGAGGCGGGGGGCTGGCGCTTGGGCTCTCGCGCTTGCGTCGGGCTTTCTCGGGTCAGCGCCAGGCTTCGCCCCGGTGGCCCGAACATGCTGCGGCATCGCGTGGATTGCCCGGACAAGCCGGGCAATGACGGGGCTGGGGGGCCGGCGCTTGTGCTCTTACGCTTGCGTCGGGCTTTCTCGGGTCAGCGCCGGGCTCTGTCCTGGTCGCCCGAACATGTTGGGGCATCGCGTGGATTGCCCGGACAAGCCGGGCAATGACGGAGGTTGGGGGGCTGGCGCTTGGGCTCTTACGCTTGCGTCGGGCTTTCTTGGGTCAGCGCCGGCGTTGCCCCGGTAGCTCGAACATGCTGGGGCATCGCGTGGATTGCCCGGACGAGCCGGGCAATGACGGAGGCTGGGGGGCTGGCGCTTGGGCTCTTACGCTTGCGTCGGGCTTTCTTGGGTCAGCGCCGGCGTTGTCCCGGTGGCTCGAACATGCTGGGGCATCGCATGGATTGCCCGGACAAGCCGGGCAATGACGGAGGTTGGGAGAGGGGCGGCGTCCAGGCGTGCGCACTCGCATCACACCTCGCCCGTCATCGCCCGGCTTGTCCGGGCGATCCATTGTGCCGCAGATTGGGGCCATGAAAGGCTATGTCTATATTCTCGCATCGCGGAAGAACGGCACCCTTTATACCGGGGTAACGTCCAACCCGTCGCGCCGCTGGTTCGAGCGCCAGCATGGCCTGACGCCCGGATTTACCGCCCGCTATGGCGTCAAAACCCTGGTCTGGATCGAGGAACACGGCTTGGTCGTCGATGCCATCCGGCGAGAGAAGGCCATCAAGAAATATCCGCGCCAATGGAAAATCAACCTGATCGAGGCCCTCAATCCGGACTGGGCCGACATCTCCCATTGGCTGATGGATACCTGAAAAGCGAAATCCAGCGCGGCTTAGGCATGGATTGCCCGGACGAGCCGGGCAATGACGGAGGTTGGGGGGTTGTGCTTAGGCTCTTACGCTTGCATTGGGCTTTCTCGGGTCAGCGCCGGCTTTGCCCCGGTGGCTCGAACATGCTGGGGCATCGCATGGATTGCCCGGACGAGCCGGGCAATGACGGAGGCTGGGGGGTGGTGCCTAGGCTCTTACGCTTGCATTGGGCTTTTCTGCGTCAGCGCCGGCTTTGCCCCGGTGGCTCGAACATGCGGGGGCATTTCGTGGATTGCCCGGACAAGCCGGGCAATGACGGGGCTGGGGGCTGGCGCTTGGGCTCTTACGCTTGCGCCGGGCTTTTCTGCGTCAGCGCCGGCTTTGCCCCGGTGGCTCGAATATGCTGGGGCATCGCGTGGATTGCCCGGACGAGCCGGGCAATGACGGAGGTTGGGGGGATGGTGCTTATATTTTTACGCCTGAGTCCGGGGCGAGGATCAGCGGCCGTGGAAGGTTGATTTGTCGGCCAAGGGGCCGGTGATTTCGGCTACCTTGACCGCCCTGCCCTCCTTGACCGAGCGGAGCGCCGCTTCGGCCAGGGCGAGGGCGATGAGGCCGTCGGTGCCGCTGGGGGAGGCCGGAGATTCCGATTCAACGCAATCGATGAAGGCGCTGATTTCGCGGGCATAAGCCTCGGTGTAGCGGGTCATGAAGAAATCGTGCAGCGGCGGGCGGGTATAGCCCGAGGCATTGGCGATTTCGATGGAAACCGGGCGCTGGTTTTCGGCGGCGACGGCCCCCTTGGAGCCATGCACCTCGATGCGCTGATCGTAGCCATAGGTGGCGCGGCGGGAATTGGAAATGGTGGCGTGCTTGCCCGAGGCGGTGAACAGCATGATCGAGGCGCTGTCATAATCGCCGGCTTCGCCGATGGCCTTGTCCACGAGGACGGAGGCCTGGGCGGAGACGCTCTCGATTTCCTCGCCGAGCAGGAAGCGGGCCATGTCGAAATCGTGGATGGTCATGTCGCGGAAGATGCCGCCCGAGCGCTTGACGTAATCGGGCGGCGGGGCGCCCGGATCGCGCGAGACGATGGTGACCATTTCCACATCGCCCACCTGGCCGTCGACAATTGCCTGCCTGACGGCCTGGAAATGCGGATCGAAGCGGCGGTTGAAGCCGACCATCAGGGTGGCGCCTTCGGCATCGACGGTCTTGAGGCAGGCCTTGACGCGCTCGACATCGAGATCGATGGGCTTCTCGCAGAAAATGGCCTTGCCGGCCCGGGCGAAGCGCTCGATGAGATCGGCATGGGTGTCGGTGGGGGTGCAGATGACCACCGCGTCGATGTCGCCCGCCGCTTCGATGGCGTCGATGCCGCGCACTTCGGCGCCATATTGGGCGGCCAGATCGCTGGCGGCCTTCTCGAAGGCGTCGGCCACGGCAACCAGCCGCGCCAGGGGATTGGACGTCATCGCCTTGGCATGAACCTTGCCAATGCGGCCCGCACCGAGCAGGCCGAAACGAACGGTCATTTCTAGTCTCTCCAAAGATAGGGCCGGGCTGGATGCCCGGCCGGAAATTCATGGCGTCGCGATGGAGCGGGCCCTGCGCCCGTTCAGACGGTGCCGCCCAGGGACCCCGACAATTCCGCCAGTTCGGCGCCGCCGGCCATCATGTCCTGCAATTGTTCGGGCTTCAATTCACCCTTTCTGGCCGTACCCAGCGTTTTGCCGCGATTGAGCACGGTGAAACGGTCGCCCACGGCCAGGGCATGGCGCACATTGTGGGTGATGAAGACGATGCCGATGCCAGTCTTGCGCACGCGGTCGATGGTGGCCAGGACATTGGCGGTCTGGCGCACGCCGAGGGCCGAGGTGGGCTCGTCGAGAATGAGCACCTTGGCCCCGAAATAGACGGCGCGGGCAATGGCCACGGTCTGCCGCTCGCCGCCCGAAAGGGTGCCCACCGCCTGTTCGGGCTCGCGCAGGGCGATGCCCATGCGGCGCATCTCCTCCATGGTGACGCGATTGGCCATGTCCATGTCGAGAAAGCGGAACGGCCCCCAATTCCGGCGCGGTTCGCGGCCCATCCAGAAATTGCGGGTGACGGACATGAGCGGGATCATCGCCAGGTCCTGATAGACCGTGGCGACGCCCGCCTCCATGGCATCGCGCGGCGAATCGAAACTGGCGGGCTTGCCACCGACCCGAATCTGGCCGGCGCTGGGCTTGTGTACGCCGGCCATGGTCTTGATGAAGGTGGATTTGCCCGCGCCGTTATCGCCCAGAAGGCAATGGCACTCGCCGGGCAGGACCGACACCGAGACGCCATTGAGGGCGATGACCGGGCCAAAATGCTTCTTGATGTCGATAAGTTCGATAAGGGGTGTGTCGGCCATGTCAGCGCTCCCCGGTGATGAGGCGGCGGATATAGGTGTTGAGGATGACCGCCAGCAGCAGGATGATGCCGAGGAAGACGCGGAACAGCGAGCTTTCGACACCGGCGAAGAACAGCCCCTGCTGCACCACCCCGAAAATGAGGGCACCCAGCGCCGCGCCGATGACCGAGCCGTAGCCGCCGGTCAGCAGCGCCCCGCCGATGACCACGGCAATGATGGCTTCAAACTCCTTGAGCAGGCCGCGATCGGCGGCGGCGGAGCCGAATTCCATCACCTGGCAGGCGGCAAAAACCGTCGCGCAGAAGGCGGAAAACACGAACATGGCGATCTTGACCCGATCGACCGGCACGCCGACATAGCGTGCCGCCTTGGCATCGCCCCCCGACGCGTAAATCCAGTTTCCGAACCGGGTGCGGGTGAGCAGGATATGGGCAAGGACGATGAGCACCACGGCCCAGACCATGAGCATGGGAATGCCGTCCACCACCGGTTCGCCGGCGCGGGTGCCGGCCTTGAAGGTTTCGATGAGCCCCAGATCGGCCAGCCAGGTAAAGACCGGGCCCAGGATCTTGCCCCCGAAGATCGGTGCCAGCCAATCGCCCTCGGCCGCGTCGCGTACGCCCCCAATAATGGTCTGGCGGGTGGTGGCGATGGCGAAATAGATGGTGAGGCCCCGCAGCACGTAGAGCGAAGCCAGGGTGACGATGAAGGAGGGCAGGCCCGTCTTGATGACGAGATAGCCATTGGCCGCCCCGATCAGCATGGCGACGGCGAAGGCGGCGAGGATGGCGGCCCACATGGGCCAGCCCAGATGCACGCTGAGCAGCGCGATGACGATGCCGGAAAAGCCGATCATCGACCCCACGGAGAGATCGAATTCACCGGCGATCATCAACAGGCACGCGCCCACGGCGATCACGGCGAACTGGGCCGAGACGATGCCCCAGTTCATGATGCCATCCGGCGCGAACATGCCCGAGCCGCCCGCGACGATGGCGAAATAGACGAAAACGACGATGGTGCCGGTCATGGCCCCCAGTTCGGGGCGGATGAAGGCCCGGCGCAGGGGCGATTGCTGTTGCAGGCGCTCGTCCTTTTCAAGGACGGCATCGCTCTCTTCGCTCATGGAAAAATCCTCCGCGTGCCGGACGCCCCGCAGACGTCCGGCCGTTGGGAAAAGGCCGCGCCGGGTTCAGCGCGGCCCGGCCGGATCAGCGATAGGTGCCGGCATATTCCTCGACCAGGGCGATATTGTCCTTGGTGACGAAACCGGGGCCGGAATTGACCGAATTGCCCGGAATGACGCCATAGCGCACCAGATTGGTGAGGAAGACGACCGGCAGATAGCCTTGCAGGAAAGGCTGCTGGTCGATGGCGAAATCGATCACGTCCGACTTGATGGCATCGGCGATCTGTTCGGACAGGTCGAAGGTGCCGAAGAAGATGGTGCCGGCCTTGCCGGTGTCGTCAAGCGCGGCAATGGTCGGCTCGGCCGAAGTGGGGCCGAGGGTCAGGATGCCATTGGTGTCGGGATTGGCCTGGAGATAGGCTTCCACCTTGGACATGATTTCGGCCGGGTCCTGGCCGGCATCGATCATCTGGCTGCCCAGTTCGACCCCGAGGGCATCGGCAAAGCCCTGGCACCGCTCCACCGAAGCGGGGTTGGTGATGTAGTGGTTGACGCAGAGGAAGCTGGTGACGCCGGCTTTCCTGGCGCGCTCGCCGGCGCCGAAGCCGGCATCGTATTCGGGCTGGCCGACATGGAGCAGCGCGCCGATCTCCTTGGACTGCTCCTCGGTGCCCGAATTGATGGTGATGACCGGAATGCCGCGCGCGACGGCGTCCGAGAGCGGGCCGGACAGCACGTCGAAATCGGCAATGGTGGAAATGATGCCATCGGGATTGGACGCAGCCGCCTGCTCGATGATGCGGGCCATGTCGGCAAGGTCGCCGGTGGGCGGATTGCGATATTCGACGGTGACGCCCATCTGCTCGCCCGCCAGGGTGATGGCGTTCTTGATGGTGTTCCACCAGCTATCGGAATCGGGCGCGTGGGACACGAGGACGAAACGCTCGCCATCGGCCAGAGCCGGCGCGATCGTGGCCGGCAGCACCGCGGCAGCCAGCGTCAGGGCCGCAAGACCCTTGAACAGGATATTCATGATGTACCTCCCTTTTCGCCGGCAACGGACAGAATGGTTGCGCCATTCCGCAGCACCAGCGAAACAAACATTCCAATTTGTAGGCGCGCCGTCAAGTCCTGTTGCGGCAGGCGATGCAGACGATTTGCAAGAGAGAGCAAGAAGTGACGGAGATACAAGGATTTATCGCGGCGGGGTCAGCGAGAATTCGCTACGCTGGCAGTGCGATTTTAGCGGAATAAATATTCTATCGAGGTGGAATGGCGCGAGCGCGAGGGATCGTTCAGACCGAATGGAGGGGCCGGCGGGCGGGACGAGACTTCTTCCCGCTGGGCGCGATGGGAGAGGGGTTGGCGAAAATGCAGCGAAGCCTAATGTTCGCGGGCGCGTTCGAGCAGGCGCTTGCATTCGAGCAATTCGCGCAGGACCTCGGCGAGCTTATCGCGGGATTCGGCGTCCAGGGCCGGACTGGCCAGCATCTGGGCTTCTTCCAGTTCGGCGGCATCGGAAGCGTTCTCGGCCTGCTCGATCATGGGCAGGATTTCATCGAGCCCCCGCCCCTCACCCACCGCGATGACATAGCGCGGGCCCTGTTCCTTGAGGATGCGCTGCACGCCCTTGATGGTAAAACCCTGATCGTAGAGCAGGTGGCGGATGCCGCGCAGCAGCATGACATCCTCGGGGCGGTAATAGCGCCGGCCGCCGCCGCGTTTCAGCGGCTTGATGGTGGAGAATCGGGTTTCCCAGAAGCGCAGGACATGCTGGGGCAGATCAAGCTCTTCAGCGGCTTCGGATATGGTTCTGAAGGCGTCTGGCGATTTGTCCAAACCGCTGCTCCTTCCGGCAAGAAAGCCTTACTTTCCAGTGCCGACCATAGACTTGTTGATCTTGGACTTCAACACATTGGACGGTTTGAACACAAGAACCTGCCGGGGCAGGATCGGCACTTCCTCGCCGGTCTTGGGATTACGGCCGATGCGCTCGTTCTTGGAGCGCACCTGAAAGGAGCCGAAGGAGGAGAGCTTGACATTGGAGCCCGCGACCAGGGCATCGGTAATCAATTCGAGTACCCGCTCCACCAGTTCCGCCGACTCGGTTCGCGAGAGGCCCACCGAACCATAGACCGCCTCGGCCAGGTCGGCCCGGGTTACCGTCTTCTGCGCCATTCAAACCCCCAAATTTGCCTGGGCCGGGCACGCGGCTGCGTGACCCTCCGGCTGATTATCCTGCGCCACGGGCCCGGTTTGCAGCAACCGGCCCATTGCCAAGGGAATCCTTCCCGAAAACGACGATGCCATCCCCGCACGAGGCAGGGGATCGGCCGCCAAGGCTCCTCCGCCCGGCCGCGACACTAACGCCTTGAAACGCTTGAGGTCAATGCAGCCGGGACGCTGTTACCAGCGAATGAGGGACGCACCCCAGGTAAAGCCGCCGCCCATGGCCTCGAGCATGACGAGGTCGCCGGGCTTGATCCGGCCATCGGCCACGGCGGCGCTGAGGGCCAGCGGCACGGAGGCCGCCGAAGTGTTGGCATGGCGATCGACGGTGACGACCACCTTTTCGGGCGGCAGGCCGAGCTTGGCCCCTGCCCCGTCGATAATGCGCTTATTGGCCTGGTGCGGCACGAACCAGTCGAGATCGGCCACGCTATAACCGGCCTGTTCGAGCGCGGCATAGACCACGTCGGTGATCTTGCCCACGGCGTGGCGGAACACTTCCGGCCCCTGCATGTGGACATGGCCGGTGGTGCCGGTGGTCGAGGGGCCACCATCGACATAGAGCTTGTCCCAATGATGGCCGTCGGACCGCAGGGCCGAGGCCAGAACGCCCCGTTCCGGTTCGCCTTCGGCCAGATCGACCCGCTCCATGACCACGGCGCCGGCGCCGTCGCCGAACAGCACGCAGGTGGTGCGATCGGTCCAGTCGAGCAGGCGGGAAAAGGTTTCCGCACCGATGACCAGGACGCGCCGCGCCAACCCGTTCTTGATGTAGCTGTCGGCGGTGGTGACGGCATAGACAAAGCCCGAGCACACGGCCTGCACGTCGAAGGCGAAACCGTGATGGATACCCAGCTTCATCTGCACCAGGGTGGCCGCGGAGGGAAAGGTATAGTCGGGCGTGGTGGTGGCAACGATGATGAGGTCGATGTCGTCGGGCACCATGCCGGCCCGGTCGAGCGCCTGGCGGGCGGCGGCCACGGCCAGGTCGGAGGTGAATTCCCCATCGGCGGCGATGTGGCGCTGCTTGATGCCGACGCGCTGCCGGATCCATTCGTCGGACGTATCCACGAGCTTGGCCAGGTCGTCGTTGGTGACCACTTTGGCGGGCAGATAGCTGCCGACGCCGCGAATGATGGAACGAATTCTGCTCACGCCGACTAGACCTCGGACTCGGTGGACTGCTCATTGGCAGGCTTGTGAATGGGAAAGCGGTGCATGGTATCGCCGATCTTGTCCATCAGGCGAGAGCGGGCCATTTCATAGGCCAGGCCCAGCGCGCTCTTGTAGCCGACCTCGTCGGAGCCGCCATGGGATTTTATGACGATGCCGTTAAGGCCCATGAAGACGCCGCCATTGACGGTGCGCGGGTCCATCTTGCGGCGCAGCGCATTGAGCGCCGAAGAGGCCAGCAGCGCGCCGATGCGGCTGACCCAGGTGGCCATGAGGGCGCTGCGCAGATAGGAGGCGACCTGGCGGGCGGTGCCTTCGGCGGTCTTGAGGGCGATATTGCCCACGAACCCTTCGGTCACCACCACATCCACCGTGCCCTTGCCGATGTCGTCGCCTTCGACGAAGCCGTGATAGGTAAAGCCCGCGCCGCTGGCCTGGGACAGGATCCGGCCCGCTTCCTTGATGGAATCGAGGCCCTTCATTTCCTCGGTGCCGACATTGAGCAGGCCGACGCTGGGCGCCTCTGAATCGAACAGGGCCCGCGCCAAAGCCGAGCCCAGAATGGCGTAATCGACCAATTGCCGGGCATCGGCGCCAATGGTGGCGCCCATGTCGAGCACGATGATGTCGGAGCGCAAGGTGGGCCAGATGGCGGCGATGCCGGGGCGGGAAATGCCCTCCATGGGCCGCAGGCAGAACGTGGCCATGGCCATCAGCGCGCCGGTATTGCCGCCGGAAATGGCGACATCGGCCTCGCCATCCTTGACCGCCTGGATGGCCATCCACATGGACGAGGTTCCCTTGCCCTTGCGCAGGGCCTGGCTGGGCTTTTCGTCCATGGCGATGACCGTCTCGCAATGGCGGATGGCGGACGCGGCCTTGAGGGCGGGAAATTCGTCGAGCAGCGGCTCGATCTCGTCCCTGATGCCATGAAAGAGAAAGCGCGTATTCTTGCGCTCCTTGAGGGCCAGGTGGGCCCCGTGGATCACGGCGCGGGGAGCGTGGTCACCGCCCATGGCATCCACGGAAATCGTTATAGCTTCGGTCATTTGAGCCCGTTTTTTGGCCTGCCGGGGCAGGCATGCCAACATATCCCAACACAGAGTCGGCGCAAGTCCCGACCCTTCTGGGCCTATTCCTTGTCCCCATCCTTGCCCTTGAGCCGGGCAAGACCGGCAAAGGGATGATCCTCGGCCACGTCATTTGCAAGCCCCAGCGATTGCAGACTTTCACCGTCGCGCCGCGGATAGGGATCGAGCGCCAGGGCCAGAGTTTCGAGCAGCAACGCGCTCAGGTCGACCTCCGGACCATCGATATGGTCGGGAAAGTCGTCGTCCTCAAGGTCGACGAAGATTTCGGCATCGGGTGCCGGCGCGTGCTTTTCGTGCGGGGCGGGCAGGAAGACCCGGTCGATCTCCTCGGCGATGCGCTCGGCGACCGGCTCGAAACTCACCACCGATTCCTGCACCACGCGGGCCTCGAGCCGGCCCTGTGCCCGCAGCCCGCCCCGGAAGGGGACAATGGACAGATGCGCCTCGAAATGCTCGACCGCGACGATGGCCATGGCCTGGGCTATGGCGGCGCGCTCGGCCTCGTCGGCCAGGACATCGAGCGTGCGCCCAGACGCGGGCAATTTGTCGATGCGCACGATGGCATCGAAGATCGGTGCCGGCGGGCGGGTCACGCAGCGACCTCGAAATGCACCTGGCCGCCGGTGATCGCCGCTATCGGCTGGGCGGCCAGATCGGCGTCGCGCGCCGTGACATAGACGGCCAGCGCCCGCACATCGTCGGTGACGACGTTGTCGTAGAGATTGCGCGCCAGCACCTGGGCCAGGGCATCGGCATCGCCGGCATCCATGGCCGCGTTGAGGGCCGCGAGCAGGCCGAAAAAAAGATTGCCCATTTTCTGGATTTTCTTGGGCACGCCCAGATCGGTGACGCCCATTTCGCGCAGCGAGCGATCCATATCCTTGAAGAAAAGATCGAAAACCGCCTGGCTGAACGCCCTGGTTTCGTCCGGTCCGTGGCGCAGGCGGCGGAACAGCAGCGCCATATGCAGGCTAATCATGTCGAAACGCCCCGTTACCGTGTCGGGCACGCCCCATTCGGCGTAGAAAACAGGCTGCCGGGATTGCGCCACAATGGAATTATAGACGGCGTAAACCGGCTCAGTGGCGGTCTTCTTGCGAAACAGGGACAGGATCATGGGATTGCGCTCAGTGTCGGTATGGGTCAAACACGGGCGGATGAGAGACGCCGGAGCCAATGCCAGCTTGCCAGACAGCTGAGTTGACAGCTAAACATTCCGGCGACCAATGGGCACGCGCCTTGTTGTCACGCCTATAGTCGAGAGCCATCGGGAAAGTCAAATTCATGCCCCTGCGTATTGCCAAAGCCCTTGTTGCCGCATCGGTCCTCGCGGTGGCGCTTGCCGGCTGCACGAGCAGCACCGCGCTGATTACCAAGCGCACCCAGGGCTATGAGATCCCGGACTCGGCGCTGGCGCAAATCCGGCCCGGACAGAGCCAGCAATTGGTGACCCTGGTGCTCGGCTCACCGCAATCGACCAACAGCTTCGGCGACCAGAGCGCATGGTATTATGTCGAGACGAAGGTGGAGCAGACCGCCTTCGGCATGACCATGGTGAAAGAGCGCACGGTGCTCGCGGTCTATTTCGACAAGAACAAGAAAGTGATCGACAAGGCCGTCTATTCGCTGGCCGACGGCAAGGTGGTGACCATCGAAAGCCGCCGCACCCCATCCTTCGGCGAAGACAAGACCTTTATCGATTCGATCCTGCAATCGTTCTGAGAATCGATTTCGCGCAGACATTCGGGGCCTCGGCATTGCCGGGGCCCCTGGTTTTTGGTGGGTTGAGGGTGGGGATGGCGCCCGGAATGGACCGAGGCCTCATGGTGCGCCTGTCGAACCGCGAGGTCGGGCACACCGACGGGCTCGGGACGAGGTCCAGGCCCCGCGACAATGCCGTCTCTGCAAGGGAAAATAGAGATTGCCGCTTCGCGCGGAAATGACCGGTGGAGACGGCGAGCGCCCGGCGCTTTCCGGCCTATGCCTCAGGCCTTCTTGTCCAGATCGATGCCGGCAGCGCGGGCGATGGTATCGAGGGCGGCGTTGACGAGGCCGATGGCGTCGTCTTCGTAAAAGGCGTGGGCGACATCGATATATTCGGCGATGACGACGCGGGGCGGAATGTCCTTGCGGCGCAGCAGCTCGAAGGCGGCGGCGCGCAGGATGGCGCGGAGCGTGGCATCGACGCGTTCCATGGGCCAGCCCTCGACCAGGGCCCGGTCCACGGCGGGATCGACCTGCAATTGATGTTTCGTCACGCCGGTGACGATCTGGCGGAAGAAATCGGCGTCGGCGGGCAGATATTGCTCGCCTTCGATCTCGCGGCCCAGGTGGAAGGTGCCGAACTGCGCGATCGTCTCTTCGAGCGGCATGCGGCCCACATCCATCTGGTAAAGTGCCTGGACGGCGGCAAGGCGGGCAGCGCCGCGCTGGTTGGCGGGGCGCGCGGCGCCGGAATCGCGTTTGGGCTGGTCAGTCATCTACGGGTTCAATTTCGCCTTGATCGCGGCCAGGGCAAGAGCGGCTCGCGCCGCGTCCCCGCCCCGGTCCTGTTCCTTCACATTCGCCCTTATCCACGCCTGGGCTTCGGTTTCAACCGTCAACACGCCGATGCCGAGCGGCAGGGCATCGACGACGGCCAGTTCGGCCAGGGCGCGGATGCTCTCGCCGGCCACGGCGCTGTAATGATTGGTCTGGCCGCGAATGACGCAGCCCAGAGCCACATAAAGGTCAAAACGCCCGGTTTCCAGTGCCATGGCCAGGGCGACCGGCACTTCCATGGCGCTGGGCACGGGAATGATTTCGTGCGTGGCGCCGGCCGCCGCGAGCGCCGCGACGGCGCCGCGCTGCATTTCATCGGCAATGTCGGGATAGGCGCGGCCTTCCACGATAAGGGCATGGAGCCCCTGCCCCGCGCCCGGTTCAAGGGCAAACCGCGTGCCGTAGGAATCCATCTTCACCCTCCCCGCTGCAAGGCGATGCAGCGTCGTTGGAGGGCCATGATACGCCAAGAGCCCGCCAAGGGGCAGCGGGGTCTTGCGGCGCGATGAACGAATGCTTCACGGACCGCCGGGCGGCGGCTCACGAATCCTCCTCCGGGAGGGCGCGATCCTCCGCGCCCAGCTCGGCCAGGAAGAAGCGGAAATCGTCGGCGGAGGAGAAGTTCTTGTAAACGCTGGCAAAACGGACGAAGGCCACGTCATCGAGGCCCTTGAGGCCTTCCATGACATATTCGCCGATCTGGTCGGAAGTGACTTCCACCTCGCCCAGGCTTTCAAGCTGGCGGACGATGCCGGAGATCATGCGCTCCACCCGCTCGGGATCGACCGAGCGCTTGCGTAACGCGGTGTTGACCGATCGAGCCAGTTTCTCGCGGTCGAACGGGACCTTGCGGCCGGTTTTTTTGACCACGGTGAGGTCGCGCAATTGCACGCGCTCGAAGGTGGTGAAGCGCCCGCCGCAGGCATTGCAGACGCGGCGGCGGCGGATAGCGCCCGAATCCTCGGTCGGGCGGCTATCCTTCACCTGGGTGTCGTCATTGCCACAATAGGGGCAGCGCATCGTTACCCTTGACCTCTCGGTTCAGCCGTAAATGGGGAAACGGCCGGTGAGCGCCTCGACCTTGGCGCGCACCGCCGCCTCGACGGCCCCGTTATTGTCGTCGCCATTGGCCTTGAGCCCGTCGAGCACCTCGATAATCATCTCGCCGACCTGGGCGAATTCGGCTTCGCCGAAGCCGCGCGTGGTGCCGGCCGGGGTGCCCAGGCGCACGCCGGAAGTGATGGCGGGCTTTTCCGGATCGAACGGCACGGCGTTCTTGTTGCAGGTGATGTGGGCGCGGCCCAGGGCGGTTTCGGTGGCCTTGCCGGTGAGGCCCTTGGGCCGCAGGTCGACCAGCATGAGGTGGTTGTCGGTGCCGCCGGAGACGATGTCGACGCCGCCCTTGACCAGGGTGTCGGCCAGCACCTTGGCATTGGCTACCACCTGCTGGGCATAGAGCTTGAATTCGGGCTGCAACGCTTCCTTGAAGGCCACGGCCTTGGCGGCGATGACATGCATCAGCGGCCCGCCCTGGATGCCGGGGAAAATGGCCGAATTGATCTTCTTGGCGATGTCCTCGTCGTCGGTGAGGATGAGGCCGCCGCGCGGGCCGCGCAGGGTCTTGTGGGTGGTGGTGGTGGCCACATGGGCATGCGGGAACGGGCTGGGATAGACCCCGCCGGCCACGAGCCCGGCCACATGGGCCATGTCCACAAAGAGGATCGCCCCCACCTCGTCGGCAATGGCGCGGAATTCGGCCCAGTCCATGACGCGCGAATAGGCCGAGAAGCCGGCGACGATCATTTTCGGCTGGTGCTCGCGGGCAAGCTGGCGGACCTGATCCATGTCCACGCGCCCATCCTGCTTGCGCAGGCCGTATTGAATGGCGTTGAACCATTTTCCGGACTGGTTGGGCTTGGCGCCATGGGTCAAATGCCCGCCGGCATCGAGCGACATGCCCAAAATGGTGTCGCCGGGCTTGATGAGGGCCTGATAGACGCCCTGATTGGCCTGCGAGCCGGAATTGGGCTGCACATTGGCGAAGCCGACCCCGAACAGCTTTTTGGCGCGTTCCATGGCCAGGGTTTCGGCCACATCGACATATTGGCAGCCGCCGTAATAGCGCTTGCCGGGATAGCCTTCGGCGTATTTGTTGGTCAGCACCGAACCCTGGGCTTCAAGCACGGCCTGGGAGACGATGTTTTCCGAAGCGATAAGCTCGATTTCACCCTGTTGGCGGCCAAGCTCGTCCTGGATGGCGGCGGCCAGCTCCGGATCGGTGTCGCGCACCGAATTGGAAAAGAAACGGGGAAAGAGCGGAAGAGACGTCGCGGCGCTCATGGAACGATGACCTCGCAAAAAGCCGGGTGGGACAGCGTGAGGGTGGCCTTATCACGGCGCGATGCGCGATTCCAAGGCCGGGCGGAACATGTGGGATCGATCAATGGATGCATGGGGCTCCCCTGCTTGCGGATGGGTGCCCAGGCGAGCGGCTCTCTCAAGGTTCGCGTTCCCCGATGGTTCCCCATCTTTTCTCGCCAGTCGCGCGAACGGGCCCGTTATGCCGCAGAATGCGCAAAAGGGAAAGAGGCGGCGCCGGTCCCAGGCAAATTTACGCAAACCTGCCCCGGGGCGCCGGCGGCGGGGTGGCATCGTCGAGCTTGCGGCGGAGCTTGGCCAGGGCCAGGCGCTGCATATGCAGGCGACTGGCGTTCAAGGGCGTGATGACCACGACCTCGGTGCCGGTCGCCTCGTCGATAGCGGCGACCCGCATCTGCTGGCCCAATTGCACAAATTCAAACAGAACGTCGCCGTCGGCCATCGCGCCCCCTCAGGCTGGAGCGTAGCGAATTCGAGGCCGGGCGGAAAGAGCGCGGCGGCAAACCGCCACGCCGGCAGGAACCCCGATCAGGCGTTGAAGCTGACCTTGCCTTCTTCGTCGAATTTATAGACGTCGTCGCGGAAGCTGACGGTGCCCTGCTTGTTGGCCCAGGCGGTGATGTAGGTGGTGTGGATCGGCACCGGAGCCTTGAGGCTGACGTCGAGCCGTTCAAGGGAATCGAAGGTGGTCTGCACGCGCGGCAGGGTCCAGTCGCCATTGTCGCGCAAAAGCCAAGCGACCAGTTCGCTGACGCCCTCGACGCGCACGCAGCCGGAGGAATGGAAGCGCGCATTTTCGTCGAACAGGGCCTTGGTCGGCGTATCGTGCAGATAAACGTCGTAAGGGTTGTAGAAATTGATCTTGCAATGGCCCATGGAATTTTCGGCACCGGGCTCCTGGCGGTACATGTAATTGACCGCATTGCCGATATTGGTCCAGTCGATGCTGGTAGGGCTGATCTCGTTGCCCTTGCCGTCATAGATATGGATATTCTGCTTTGCCAGGTATTCGGGGTCCTGCTGCATGTATTTGGTCAGGTCGCGCTCGACCAGCGACTTGGGCACATGCCAATAGGGGTTGAAATTGATCTGGAAAATCTTGCTCGCCAGGATGGGCGTGGCGCGATCCACCCGGCCGACGACGGCGGTGTGGCGCTGCTCGACCATGCTGTGGCCGACCGCCTCGATAGTGGCGGCGGGAATATTGACCACCACATAGCGCTCGGTGAGGTTGGGCGCCATGTTCTGGACGCGGGTGTAATTGAGATAGAGCTGCTGCAGGCGGGTGGCGGCGGGAACGTTGAGGGCGTACCAAGTCGCCTCGTCCACCCGGCCGTTGATGATGAGGCCGTGGCGCGCCTGGAAGGTGCGCAGGGCACGGTCGGTATCGGCATCGAACAGATCGTTGACGCGCTCGACCAGCGGCATGTCGCCCGAGGAAATCAGGCGCCGCTTGAGGGCGACGACGGCCGCCTCGGAATTGCCCAGGGTGAGGTTATAGGCCTGTTGCGGGATTTCCTCCCAGCCGCCGGCGGCCACGAAGGGCTCGTACTGGGAAATGGCCAGTTCGAGATTGTGCAGCGTATCGAAGGAGAGGATGGGTTCGTTGGTGGCGATCAGCGATTGCGCCAGGGCGGTATTGCCGCTCTTGTCGGCATCGCGCAGCACGCGGTTGCGCGAGAACATGTCGGCCAGCGATTCCTGCCCGAAGGCGGCAGGCATGGCAGCGGATGCTCCGGCCAGAGCCGCGGAGCGCAGAAAATTACGTCGATTCAGCCGCATTGAGTCATCCCGTGGCGTATCCGTCAGTCCATAAGCGCGATTAGCACCGCCCCTGCCCGGCCCACAATTCCGGTCAACGGCTTGTGAACCCGTCACGCGCGCTTAACCATAGACGGGAAATGGTTGCAAACCCCGTAACGCCGCTGCGCCCGATTTGCGGCACAAATAAGAAAACGCCGGTTCGGAAACCGGCGTTCTCCTGCAATTGTGGCATGGAGGCAACACACGCCACCATCGCGGCGGGCGCCGGCAAAGGCGCCCGAACCCCATGCCCGATCAGAGCTTGTAGAGAATCTGGTCGACCCAGAAACGCTCAAGGCGCGCCAGGGCCTTGTTGAGGCCGTCGAATTCCTCATCACCCAGGCCACCGACCTTGTCGATGGATTTCAGGTGCCGGTCATACAATTCGTCGATCACTTCGGCCACTTCCTCGCCCTTGGGCGTGAGGCGGATGCGGACAGAGCGGCGGTCGGTGCGCGAGCGCTCCTGGAAGATATAGCCGGTTTCGACCAGCTTCTTGAGATTGTAGGAGACGTTCGAGCCGAGATAATAGCCGCGCGAACGCAATTCGCCGGCCGTCAGCTCGGCATCGCCGATATTGAACATCAGCAGCGCCTGGACGGGATTGATGTCGTCCCAGCCCATGCGATCGAACTCATCCTTGATGAGATCGAGCAGGCGGCGGTGCAGGCGTTCGACACGGGCGACCGCTTCGAGATAGAGCGGCTTCAGGCCTTCGGAATGTTCCGGAACCATGGCCTCGGCGGCGTTGGATTTGATTGCCATTTTTGCCTCACTGTTATCAAGCGTGCGATTTTTCGCATCTCATGGGGCCAAACTACGGCTGCCGGACTAAGATCGCCCTAAGCAGCACGCTTAAAACTATCTTACTGGAAAGCAATGAGAATTTGGCTTTATGATTGGTAACCAGAGGTGAGAAACTTGTAACCTTTCCAAGGGGTGAACGGGCGGCGCAAGGCCGCCCGGGAGGTTGGGGGTCAGGCGTCAAACGAATTGCGGCCGCGCCATTTGATGGCACCGACACCGCCGACAAAGACGGCCTGGGCGGCAATCAAGGTTACCCCGATCGGCGTCATTTGGGCCGAATGCAGCACAAGAAGCGCAAGACTTGCGACGGACCAGAGCGTGTCGCCAGCCATGTTGACGGCGAGTGAGAGGCGGTCCGGGCCCATGGCGGCGCCAATGGTCCAATTGAAGAAGGCCCAGGGGAAGAGAAAGATGCCGGCCCCGACCAGAACCACCTCCATGGGCGCCCAGCCGATGAGAGTGGCGAGCGGGCCGGCCAGAATGACGAGGCCAAAGCCCATGGCGAGCGAGAGGCCGGCATCGCAGCGGTAGACAAGGCGCGGATCGCGCAGGGTGAGGGCTTGGGCAGTCATGTCAATCTCCGGAACCGGTTGTCGATGGCCGGAAGGTGCCGCCGATAAGGTCATGGCGACAATTACCTCCGAGGTAATGGAATTGCGCCTCGCGCCGCGGCAGGTTGGGGGCAAGGAGAACGAGCATGTTTGAAACGACGCTGCGCGAATGGCGGAACAGGCGGGGGATGAGCCAGATGGCGCTGGCCATGGCGGCCGAGATTTCGGCGCGGCACCTGTCCTTTCTGGAATCCGCCAGGGCGCGGCCGAGCCCGGCCATGGTGCTGCGGCTGGCCGAAGCGCTCGACCTGCCCCTGCGCGAGCGCAACGGCCTGCTGGTCGCGGCCGGCTTTGCCCCGCATTATGGCGACAATGACTGGCTGAGCCCGCAAATGGCGGAACTGCGACAGGCGGCGCAATTGCTGCTCAAGGCGCATGCGCCCTACCCCGCCATCGTGCTCGATGCGGCATTTGAGATTTTGGAGGCCAATGGGGCAGCCATGGCGCTGATCGGCGTGGACACGCTGCCGGCGGCGCGGCTGAACCTGGCCGATCTGGTTCTTGCCCCGGGCGCGGTACGCGACTCGGTCGTCAACTGGGCTGAAGTCGCCGCCTACCTGATGCATCGCCTGCGCGAAGGCGTGAGGCGCCATGGACCGGGATCACCGGTGGCGCGGGTCTTGACGCGGGTGCGCCGCCATGAGGGCGTGGAAGGGCTCAGTCTCAGGCCCGAGGGCATGCAGGGGCAGGTCCTGTTGCCGCTGGAATTTCGGCTGGGCGGCCAGGCGACGCGCTGGTTCACGACGGTGACGAGCTTCGGCGCGCCGCAGGATGCGCTGGCCGAGGAAATCACCATAGAACAGTTTCATCCCGCCTAGTCGGCGGCCTGGGCGCGGCGGAAGCGGAGACTGAGGGCAAAGATGAGGACGATGGCGCCCAGCAGCACGAGGCGGACGGCGAAGCCGACGGCGCTCATGCGGATATCGGGATTGCCGGACATGTAGAGCGCCAGTTCCAGCGCGGTGGCGCCAACCAGAACGACCGCGCCCCAACTGGCCTTGATCCAGAGGCCCACGGCGGCAAAAAGCCGGGCCAGGCAGAATATGGCCAGATAGATGAAGGCAGGAGCGCCCATGACCGCGACGGGACTGACGGCGCCGAGATTGACGCCGAGCAGGCGAGCCGCGTCGTTGAGGCCCAGGAGCAGGGCCAGCAGCGCGACGATGCGGACATAAAGCGCGAAATTGGGAGCCTGGAACAGCATGGCGCCTTGATAGCCCCTCCCTCCGCCTGCGACAAGCGGCGGCTTGGAGGGTCGGCGCCGGGCTGTTAATCAGGACATGAGGGCGCGACCCGACATGACAAGCAGCGCCGACGCGGAGACATGCAATGACGCAGACCTGGCCCAAGCACGACATGGCCTTTCTCGGCGGCAGGAGATTGCGGCGGGTGCGGCAGGCGGCGTGGAGCCGGGCCATGGTGCGCGAGACGGAATTGCTGCCGCGCGACCTGATCTGGCCGCTTTTCGTCATCGAGGGGCAGAACGAGAAGACCGCGATCAAGACCATGCCGGGGGTGGAGCGGCTATCGGTGGACCTGCTGGTGGCGGCGGCCGGGGCGGCGCGGGATGCGGGCATTCCGGCGCTGGCATTGTTTCCCAATACGCCGGACCACCTGCGCTCTGAAAATGCCGAGGAGGCCTATAATCCCGACAACCTGATGTGCCGGGCCCTGGCGGCGATCAAGGAGGCGGTGCCCGAAATCGGGCTGATCGCCGATGTGGCGCTGGACGAATATTCGGCCAATGGCCAGGACGGATTGGTGCGGGACGGCGAAATCCTCAACGACGAAACGGTGGCGGCGATGGTGAAATCGGCGCTGGTGCAGGCCCGCGCCGGCGCGGACATCATCGCGCCCTCGGACATGATGGACGGGCGGGTGGCGGCGATCCGGGCGGCGCTGGACGCCGAAGGGTTCGAGCACGTGCAGATCATGTCCTATGCGGCCAAATATGCGTCCTGCTTCTATGGGCCGTTCCGCGAGGCGGTGGGCTCGGGCAATCGGCTCAAGGGCGACAAGCGCACCTACCAGATGGATTATGCCAATAGCGACGAAGCCTTGCGCGAAATCGAGCAGGATATCGCCGAAGGCGCGGACAGCGTCATGGTCAAGCCCGGCCTGCCCTATCTCGACGTGATCGCCCGGGCCCGAGACGCGTTCAACGTGCCGATCTACGCCTATCAGGTGAGCGGGGAATACGCGATGATCGAAATGGCCGGCGCGGCCGGGGCGATCGACCGCGACGCGGCGGTGCTGGAAAGCCTCTGGGCCTTCAAACGCGCCGGCGCCAATGGCGTGCTGACCTATTACGCCCTGGAAATGGCGCGGTGCCTGGGGGGCTGAGGCCGCTCGTCTTCTGGCCGGCATCGGTGCGCCGGCCGGGTCGGCGAATTTGCGTTGCCAAAGCGAGCGACGCAATATAACAAGTCTTTTCTTGTTTAATTGCGGAGCCGTTGTCATGTCGGATAAGGTCGAAGGCCGCTGGTCGGAAATTTTCGGGCCGCGCTACCTGGCGGCGACGGTCATTCTGTGCTTGGGCGTGTCGCTGTTCGCGTTCAACGCTTTCCTTGCCGCCACCGCCCTGCCCTCGGCCGTTACCGAACTGGACGGGGTGGAGGTGATTTCCTGGGCGACGACGCTCTACCTGGTCTTTGCCATCATGGGCGGCTCGGCCGCCGCCATGCTCAAGCAGCGGCTGGGGTCGCGCTGGGCATTGCTGATCTCGGCGGGCTTTTTCATGGCCGGCACGCTGCTGGCGGCGCACGGCAATTCGATGAGCGAGGTGCTGGTGGGGCGCTCGGTGCAGGGGCTGGGCGAAGGCGTGGTGGCGGCGCTGTGCTTCGCGCTGATCCCCGAGCTTTTCCCCAACCGACTGGTGCCGAAAGTCTTCGGCATGCAGGCGGTGGTGTGGGCGGCAGCGGCGTTTGGCGGGCCGGCGCTCGCGGGGGCGCTGACCGAATTCGTGTCGTGGCGCGCCGCCTTCCTCATCAATGTGCCGCTGGTCATCGTCTTCTGCATCATGGTGGCGATCGTGGTGCCACAGCGCCGCGAGGGCACCGCCGCCAGCTTTCCGGGCATCCGCCTCATGGCCATTGGCGGGGGCATCCTGCTGGTAGCGCTGGCGGCGGTCACCGCCCCAATCGAAGCCGTGCTGCTACTGGCGGGTGCCGTGGTGCTGCTGGTGGGCGCGGTGCTGCTGGACCGGCGCAGCGGGGCGCCCTTGCTGCCGGACGGCGCGTTCTGGCCGGGCTCGGCCTTTGGCGGCGGCTTCTGGATGGTGCTGCTGATGCCCATCGGCGGGGCGACCACGGCGGTCTACCTGGTGTTGCTGCTACAGGAAATGTGGGGATTCGGCGCGACGCTGGCCAGCGCCACCGGGGCGCTGATGGCCGTGGCCTGGAGCTTTTCGGCGGTATTGGTCGCAAATGTGAAGCGCCGCGCTACCCGCAAGATATTGATCCGCAGCGGGCCGGCCTTGCAGGCGGCGGGGCTGCTGGGCGTGCTGGCCGCACTCTACTGGACGCAGCCGGTGCTGCTGGTGGTGGCGCAACTGACCATCGGCTCCGGATTCGGTATCTCCAACGGCTATCTCAACCTGACGCTGCTGGAATCGGCCGACGCCGAGAACCGCAACCGCACCGCGACGCTGCTGCCGACGACGCAATCGGCGGGCAATGCCGTAGGCGCGGCGCTGGCCGGGCTGGCCGCCAACGCGGCGGGATTGGCAACCGCCACCACGCCGGGTGACCTGCGCAACGCCATCGTGCCGCTCTTCCTCCTGGGTATCGGCGCGGCGCTGCTGGCCTTCATCGCCGCCCAGCGTATGCTGGCCCAGGTGCCCGATACCGCACCGGAGGCCAATTTCGCCACGGAATAGGACGTGGATTTTCTCCGTCCGGCCTCTTGCATGGGCGGGCGGGCGAGACAATGTTGGGACCATGAGCCAGGATTTCGCCGCCCGACCCGCCCTGCCCGACCCTGCCAATGCGCCAGCCCTGTTCGAGGGATTGCTGAGGCGGCGGGTGACGGCCTATTTCATCGACGTGGTGGTGATGGGCGCGCTGGTCCTGGCCGTGGCGCTGGCCGGCGGTGTCCTGGGCTTTTTCACCTTCGGGCTGGCCTGGGCCTCGCTGGTCCTGCTCGTGCCCGGCGCCATCGTGCTTTATTACGCGGTCACGCTGGGTTCGCCCCGGCGCGCCACGATCGGCATGCAGATGATGGATATCGTGCTCACCCCGACGCGGGGCCAAGCGCTCGATGGCTGGCTGGCCGTGGTGCATGCGCTGCTTTTCTGGGTGACGATCTGGGTCAGTTGGCCGGTGACGCTGCTGTTCGCGCTGTTCACGCCGCGCCGGCAGATGATCCACGACCTGGTGCTCGGCACCCTGATGGTGCGCCGCTCGCCCATGGCGCGGCACTGGGCGCAGATGCGCGCCATGGAGACGGGCCCATATTGAAGCGTTGCCATGAAAGTGGCCCCGGGCTAGAGTCGGGGTTCACGTTTTCATGGGTCATGAATGACCGACCAGACGCCGGAGACGACACAGCTTTTCCTGACCGCGGCCATGCCGTGTCCCTATCTCGAAGGGCGGATGGAGCGAAAGCTGTTCACGCATCTGAGCGGCAAACGCGCGGCATCGCTGCACCATCTGCTGAGCGATAACGGCTTCCGGCGCAGCCAGAACCTGATCTACCGGCCGGCCTGCGAGGGCTGCAATGCCTGCCAGTCGGTGCGCATCGTCGCCGCGCCCTTCGAGATGAGCCGGCGCTTCCGGCGCGTGCTGCGACACAATCGGGACATCGCCATTTCCGTATGCCCGACGCGGGTCACCGAAGAGCAATTCGCGCTGTTCAAACGCTATCTGGATGCGCGCCATGTCGGGGGCGGCATGACGCAGATGAGCTTCCAGGACTACGAATACATGGTCGAGGACACACCGGTGCAATCGGTGCTGGTGGAATATCGCCTGCGCGACCTGCCGGGCCAGCCGCTGGCGGCGGTGGCGCTGACCGACGTGATGCCGGACGGGCTCTCGATGGTCTATAGCTTCTACGACCCGGACATGGGCCAGCGCAGCCTCGGGACCTTCCTCATTCTCGACCATATCGCGCAGGTGCGCTCGGCGGGGCTGGACTATGTCTATCTGGGCTATTGGGTGAAGGATTCGCCCAAAATGGCCTATAAGGCGCAATTCAAGCCATTGCAGGTGCAGCGCGGGCCGCTGGGCTGGACGCGGCTGGAAGTCTAGCGTTTCGCGTTTGCGTTGACGCTGCCCGCACCTTCTCGTCGCCAAGTCACGCGAAGCGCTCTAGGATGCCTTCTTGCGGGCGGTCCTGATGAGCTTGAGCGCCAGGGCCAGTTCTTCTTCGCTGGCATCGTGAAGGCCGGCGCCCGGGGAGCGGGCGGGCGCGGACCCGAATGGGGGCGCGTCGGGCAACCGGAAAAGGTCGGCGGGGCGGTGACCGATGGCTTCGGCAAAGGCGGCCAGATAGCCCAGATTGGGCTCGCGCGTCCCCGATTCCATGCGCGATATGGTCGCCTTCGTGGTGCCCATGGCCTCGGCAACTTCCTCCTGAGTCATGAAGACTGCCTCACGCCATTGGCGCAGGAACAAACGCATCAAGCTGGCGTCTTTGGGGGAGATGCGGCTGACCATGCCGACAATCTAGGATGCGGCGCATGTGGCGTCGTTGCCCATAAAGGAAACAATTATGTTTCCATATTGGCAACCTTCTGCTAATTTCCGATCATCGAGGACGAGCGACGGGACAGGCCATGCGGGAACGCTTCGGTCCTTTCACCTTCAAAGGCTGGGTCTTTCTCGGGATCGCCCTGGGATGCTCGGCCTTCTGGTATCTGGTGATGCAGGCGCTGCGCCTGATGGCCCGGTAAAGGACGGCCGGTCCACATCCGGGCAGGTGCCGTCATATTTCCATGTCGAAAACGACAAGGCCGGCGCTGCCGCCATCGAGGGCGGCGGTAAGGCGGGCGCCGGCGGCCTTATGGCCGGGGTGGACGAGATAGGCGTCGCGGGCGGCCGCGTCGGCAAAATCCATGACGAAGCCATCGGCAAAGCCCTGGTCCTTGCCTTCGGGCGAAACATTGGGGCCGGCGCTCATGCCCAGAAAGCCGGGCACTACCGATTCGAGGGCGGCAAGATCGGCATAAAGGGCGGCCTTCTGCGCCGCATCGATCTCGGAGCGGAAGCGGAGGAAAACGCAATGGCGAAGCATTTTTCGTGAATCCCTTGAATCGGTTAGCGCCGAACGCTCTGAGACAGCATTAGCGAGGGCGCGATGGATGGCCCGGACGAACCGGGCCATGATTGCGGCGGCGCGCCCGGATCACCCGACGAAGCGATTGTTCCTGGGGAAGCCGGTGGGCGGCTGGCGGCCGGCGGCGGCGCGGTCGCCGAGCCAGTCGGTCAGTTCCTCGCTGGGCTTGGTATAGGTGCGGCCCGATGAATCGGTCCAGGTGAGGCCATCGGCGGCGTAGAAAGTCTTGATGTCGGAGATGCCGCCATCCTTGTAGCGTTGCAGGCGCACGCCCTTGCCCCGGCTCATGGCGGCGAGCTGGTTGAGCGGGAAGACCAGGAGCTTGCGGTTCTGCCCGATGACGGCAACGCGGTCGCCCTCGCAGGGCACGATCAGCCGCGCCTCGGCGGGGGCGGAAACGTTGAGGATCTGCTTGCCCTTGCGGGTATTGGCGATGAGGTCGTCCTCGCCAACGATGAAGCCATAGCCGGCGGAGGAAGCGACGATACGCTGCTTGCCGGGCGAAAAGACGAAGAGATCGACGATGTCGTGCCCTTCCTCGATATCGACCATGATGCGCACCGGCTCGCCCTGGCCGCGCCCGCCGGGGAGTTTGTCGGCCCCGAGCGTATAGACCTTGCCGCTGGTGGTGAGCATGAGCAGCTTGTCGGTGGTTTCGCAATTGAAGGTGAGCTTGAGGCGGTCGCCCGCCTTGAAGCCCTTGTCGTCCACCGGGGCATTGTGGCCCTTGGGCGCGCGAATCCAGCCCTTTTCCGAAAGTATGACGGTGATCGGCTCGCGCTCGATGAAGGCTTCGGTGATTTCGGCGGCATCGGCCTGGGGCGCGGCACCGAAAATTGTGCGACGGGCGCCCAGAGCGTGCGGCGTCGTGCCGTCGGCCTCGAAGAGGGGATAGGCCTTCTTCAAGCCCTCGACCTGCTTGGCGATCTCGCCCCATTGGCGCTTGTCCGAGGCGAGCAGCGTTTCGAGCCGGCCCTTTTCCTCGCTGAGGGCCTTGTGCTCCTGGCGCAGTTCGATTTCCTCGAGCTTGCGCAAGGACCTCAGGCGCATATTGAGGATGGCTTCGGCCTGGTTGTCGGTGAGGTCGAACGCGGCGATGAGACTGGCCTTGGCGTCGTCCTCCTCGCGGATGATGCGAATGACCTCATCGAGATTGAGATAGGCGACGATATAGCCTTCGAGCACTTCGAGGCGGTTGGCGATCTGTTCGAGCCGGTGCCGGGCCCGGCGCACCAGTACGATCTTGCGATGGTCGAGCCAGGCCTTGAGCGCATCGGCGAGGCTCATGACGCGGGGCGTAGTGCCGCGATCGAGCACGTTGAGATTGAGCGGAAAGCGCACTTCCAGCTCGGTGAGCTTGAACAATTGCTCCATGAGGATGACGGCATCGACCGTGCCGGCGCGCGGCTCGAGCACCAGGCGGATGTCGTCGGCGCTTTCGTCGCGCACGTCTTTGAGGAGCGGCAGCTTCCGGGCGAGCAGCAATTCGGCGATCTTCTCGACCAGCCGGGCCTTCTGCACGCCATAGGGGATTTCGGTGACGACGATCTGATAAACGCCCCTGCCCTTGTCCTCCTTGTGCCAGATGGCGCGGACGCGGAAGGCGCCGCGCCCGGTTTCGTAGGAATGGACGATGGAGGCGCGGGTTTCCACCATCTGCCCACCGGTGGGAAAATCGGGGCCGCGCACCAGATCGTCCATGCCGGGCGGGGCGGAGGGATCGGGATGGACCAGATCTTCGGTGCTCGATTCCGGATGATAGATGAGCTTGAGCGCCGCATTGCACAATTCGACCAGGTTGTGCGGGGGCACCGACGTGGCCATGCCCACGGCAATGCCGGTGGAGCCATTGGCCAAGAGGTTGGGGAAATTGGAGGGGAGCACGACCGGCTCCTCGTCCTCGCCATCATAGGTCGGCTTGAAGTCGATGGCGTTCTCGGCAATGCCTTCAAGCAGGCGCGTGGCCACATCGGTCATGCGGCTTTCGGTGTAGCGCATGGCCGCCGGGCTATCGCCGTCGATATTGCCGAAATTGCCCTGGCCATCGACCAGCGGGTAGCGCAGGGCGAAATCCTGCGCCAGGCGCACCAGCGCATCGTAGATCGACTGGTCGCCATGGGGGTGGAACTTGCCGATCACGTCGCCGACGATGCGGGCGCTCTTCTTGTAGCCCTGGTTGGGGTCGAGCCGCAAAAGCCGCATGGCATGAAGGATGCGGCGGTGAACCGGCTTCAGGCCGTCACGGGCATCGGGCAGCGCCCGCTGGGTGATGGTGGAGAGGGCATAGCTCAGATACCGCTCTTCGAGCGCCTGCTTGAGATCGACCACGCGCTGGTCGTCGGGCGGCGGCAGGGTATCGGCATCGGACATGGGCGGCTCGGCAATAGGAACGAATCAGGAGCAGAGTATAGCCAGGGCGCTCCAAAAGCCTAAGGAATGCGGGATTTTTCCCGCGTTCGCCGGGGGAAAACCGTTATGCGTGAATCTGGGGCGCCTGCCCGCCATTCAAGCATAGCTCCCACGGCCTGTTTTGGTTTGCGTGGCGCCACCGGCGCCACGCAGTCCCATGGCCTTAGCGGCCGAACCAATTGGGTACGTAGGCCGCGCCGGGGCCGCGGGCGGCGTTCTGCGACAGCCAGGAGAGGATGACGCAGACGAACAGGACCACGGACACCTCGAAACCCGGAATGCCCGAAGTCATATGGGCCGAAAAGGCCAGGATGAGATGGTAGAAGAAGCCGGCATAGGCCAGTTGCGCCAGCCCGACCGGCCGCCGCACCAGCACGGCGAGAATGCCGGCGGTTTTCACGAAGATCATCATGGTGACGAGATAGCCGGGATAGCCGACGGCGGCATAACCGGCCGCCGACCCCGCCGGATCGGAAATGTAAGTGTAGACGCTGAACGCATAGACCGCGCAAAAGGCGATCGTCGTGAGCCAATAGACAATTTTAGCGACCATAAAACTCTCCTTTTTGGCGCCCGCGACAAGGCTAATACGGCCGGTTTATTAAGCAAGCCCATCCTTGCCGTCGTGTCCCACCAGCAAGCGCGCGAGCGCATCGCGGGTGGAGGGCGGCGAAAGACGGCGGGGCATCCAGACATGCATGTCGAGGAAATGGCCGGTGAGCCGCAGGGCGGCGCGGAGATCGTCGGGGGACGCATTGCCGCGGGCAGCAAGGAAGCTGGGGAGCGGCAGCAAGCGGTCCTTATAAGGCGCGGCGGCGGCGCGGGACACGGCGCGGCCCGATTTGGGCGAGACATGGGTGAGATCGGTGGTGGCGCCGGTGGCGGCGCAGGCGGACAGATCGAGGCCGAAGCCGAGATCGTCGAGCAAAGCCAGCTCGAAGCGCGCCAGGGCGGCGGCATCGGGGGCAGCGTCCATGAGATCGAGCGCCATGCCCAGGAGGCGGTCGTGCGGATCGCGCTCGGGCAGCAGGCGCAGGTGCTCGCACAGGGTCTGGGCCAGGTAGAGCCGGGCGCGGTCGGCAATGAGTTCGGCGGCGCGGGGCTGGAGCAGTTCGACGGTGAAATTGCCCAAATGATCTTCGAGCCGGGCGCGCCAGGTGAGTTGCACGCTGTTGCCCGGCTGCAAGGTGGCGGCGAGTTTGGTGGAACGCCCGCCGCGCACGAGGCCCAGATGGCGCCCGCGCCCGACCACCATGGCTTCGGCGATGACACTGGCCTCGCCATGCCGGCGCACGCCGATCAGCAGGGCTTCACCGGTCCATTCCATGACACCCCCTTCCCTTCTCCGCCCGAGGGAGCAGGAAGAGAACGGCTAATTCTTCCCACTCGGGAAATCCAGGCCCATTTCGCGGTAGCGCTCGGGATCGTCGGCCCATTTCTCGCGGACCTTGACGAAGAGGAAGAGGTGGATGGGCACCTCGTACATCTCCATCAATTCCCTGCGCGATTCCGCGCCGATGGCCTTGATGGTCTGGCCACCGGCGCCGAGCACGATCTTCTTGTGGCTCTCACGACTGACATAGACCACCTGGTCGATCCTATAGGAACCGTCCTTCTGGATCTTGAAGCTCTCGGTTTCCACCGTGGCATTGTAGGGGATTTCCTCGTGGATGCGCAGGAAGAGCTTTTCGCGCGTCACCTCGGCGGCGGTGATGGCCATGGTGAGGTCGGTGAGATGATCCTCGGGAAAGTGCCAGGGGCCGGGCGGCACGTGCTTGACGCACCAGTCGATGAAATCGGCGACGCCGTCGCCCTTGAGGGCGGAGAGCATGAAGGTGGCTTCAAAGCGCAGGCGCTCGTTGAGCGCCTGGGACAGGGCGAGCAGCTTTTCGCGCTGCACCTGGTCGATCTTGTTGAGGATCAGCACCTTGGGCTGGCGGATATTTTCCAGGCCTTCGACGAGCAATTCGATTTCCGGCTTGAGGCCCTTTTCGGCATCGACGATGAAGGCGACGATATCGGCGTCCCCTGCCCCACCCCAGGCATTGTCGACCATGGCGCGGTCGAGCCGGCGCTTCGGCGCGAAGACGCCGGGCGTATCGACGAAGACAAGCTGGGCCTGGTCCAGCGTCAGCACGCCGCGCACCTGGGCGCGGGTGGTCTGCGCCTTGTGGGTGACGATGGAGACTTTCGTGCCGACCAGGGAATTGAGCAAGGTGGACTTGCCGGCATTGGGCGCGCCGACAAGGGCGATGAAACCGCAGGCGGTCCGGGCGGGGTCAGCGGGCTCGTTCACGTGCGCTCCTTCCAGACGTTCCGGGCAATGAGGAAGAGTTCGGCGGCCTTGTGCTCGGCCAGTTTCTTGGAGGTGCCGGTGGCGGAAACGCGCTCGAAGCCATCGAGATCGATGGCGATGGTGAAATGCGGGGCATGGTCGGGGCCGGTGCGCTCCACCTGCACATAGGCGGGCGGTTCGAGGCCCCGGGCCTGGGCCCATTCCTGGAGCGTCGTCTTGGCGTCGGCGCGCTTGGTCTGCCCATCGGCGAGAAAGTCGGAGAACAGGTGTTCGACGAAGGCATGGGCTTTTTCGGGGCCGCCATCGAGATAGATGGCGCCGATCACCGCTTCGGTGACGTCGCCTAGGATGGCGTCCTTTTCCGCGCCGCCGGAGCGCGCTTCGCTTTCGCCCAGATTGAGATCGCCGCCGAGATCGAGCTGGCGCGCGATGATGGCGCAGGTTTCCTTGCGGACCAGGGAATTGAGCGTCCGGCTCAATTCGCCTTCATTGGATTTGGGAAAGCGGCGATAGAGCATGTCGGCCACGACTAGGCCGAGCACGCGATCGCCCAGGAATTCCAGCCGCTGGTAGGAATGCTCGGTGCGGCGGCCGGGGGAAACGGCGCTGGAATGGGTGAGCGCACGCTCCAGCAGCCCGATATCGTTGAAGCGATAATTCAGGCGCTGCTGGAGCTTTTCATGGGTCTTGTCGCGGCGGCTCACTGGGCGTTCGTCGTGTCGTAGGGCGGATTGCCGTACACGGACTGGAACATGCGGTCCCAGCGCACATTGGCCGGCCATTGCCAGAGCTGCCAGGGCGGAAGGTTGTCGCGGATCGAGAAGAAGCGCGCCTCGGCCTTGGCGATGAGATTGACCGCCGGCACATAGCCCACCTGGCTCAGCACGCGACTGTCGGCGGAGCGGTCGCGGTTGTCGCCCATCATGAAATAATGGCCGGCGGGCACGACATATTCCGGGGTATTGTCGAGCGGCATGGCGTCGCCGATTTCCTGGATGATGTGGCTGGTGCCCTCGGGGAAAGTCTCGCGATAAACGATCACTTCGCGCGTATCGCCGGTGCTGTCGGTATCCTGGGCGGTCCCCACCCGTTCGCGCTCGACCATGGTGCCGTTGATATAGAGGCGCCCATCCTTCATCTGGATATGGTCGCCGGGCAGGCCGACGACGCGCTTGATATATTCGGTGGTCTGCGGCACCGGGCGGAAGACGGCGATGTCGCCGCGATTGGGCTCGCGCCCCATGATGCGGTTGGAAATGGGCAGGGCGAAATCGAGCAGGGCGAAATCGCCGTAGCGGCCCAGCGAGAAGGAATATTTGCCGTAGCCCCAGACGAATTTGTTGGCGACGAAATAGTCGCCGATCATCATGGTCTGTTGCATCGAGGCGGTGGGGATCGAAAAGGGCTGGAACAGGAAGAAGCGGATCACAATGGCGATCAGCAGCGCTTCCACGATCACCACCAGGGTTTCCAGCCATTCATTGGCGGCGGATTTCCTGGCGGACTTGTCGGCGGGTTGGGTCATTGCGTTCCCCGGAAATGCGGTGCGGAAGCGTTAGGCTTTTGCGCCTGCCGGGTCAACGGGAAGCGCCTCGATGACGACGAAAGCCTGGGCGAGCCCGGCATCGTCGGTAATGGTGAGATGGATATGGGGCTCGTGGCCGGGCGGCACAAGGCGGGCCAGAGCCCTGGCCGCGCCATTGGTCAGGTGCATGGTGGGCTTGCCCGACGGCAGGTTCACCACGCCCATGTCGCGCCAATAGACACCCCAGGAAATGCCGGTACCCAAGGCCTTGGAGCAAGCCTCCTTGGCGGCGAAGCGCTTGGCATAGGAGGCGGCGCGCTGGGCTCGCCGGTCCGATTTCCGGCGTTCGATCTCGGTAAAGCAGCGCGCGGTGAAGCGCTCGCCATGCTTGTCGAGAACCTCCTGGACCCGGTGAATCTGGATGAGGTCGGAGCCGAGGCCGATAATCATGCGAGCGTTCCGGGCGCGAACACCTATTTCACTCCCTGAATGCCGCGACTGCCGGGCTTGACGGGCGGGATGGCGGCGAGTTCGGGGGGAAGCTGATCGGCGGGATAAGCCGGAACCTTGTATTGAATGAGCGAAACCAGCGGCACGCCCACATCGGCTTCGCCGGCGGAGCGGTCGATGAGGCAGGCAGCGGCCACGACATTGGCACCGATCCGCTTGAGGGCATCGACGCATTCGCGGATCGAAAGGCCGGTCGAAACAATGTCCTCGACCACGATCACCTTGTCGTCGGGGGCGATCTCGAAGCCCCGGCGCAGCTCGAACTGGCCTTCGACCCGTTCGGTATAAAGCGCGGGCACGTCCAGATGCCGGGCGGTTTCATAGCCGGGAATGATGCCGCCGATGGCAGGCGAGACGACCTTGGTGACGTCGCCATAGCCCTCGGCCCGGATTTTCTCGGCCAGCGCCCGGCACAGCTTTTCGGTTTCCCGCGCATATTGGAAGACCCTGGCCTTTTGCAGGAAGACCGGCGAGCGCAGGCCGGAGGAGAGGATGAAATGGCCCTCCAGCATGGCACCGCATTGGCGGAAGATGGCCAGAACCTCATCCTTAGTCATCGCGCAGTCTCCTATCGACCTTGCCGTCCCATTCCAATGTCGAGATCATGCCCGCCTCGCGCATGCCCGCACGCTGGACGGCGGACAGGCCCGGGCTGCGTTTGAGCGTTGCCAGAACATCGGTCAATTGCGCAAGGTCGCGCACTTCGATTTCAAAGATCATCTGGTGAAAGTCGGGCGAAATCATCCGCATCACCAGATTGTTGATATTGGCGTCGCACGCAGCGATCGCCGAGGAAATCTGCGCCAGCGAGCCGGGCTTGTTGACCGATTCCATGGAAACGACCGCCGGATAAAGCCGGTCCTCGGACGATTTGAGATTCCAGCGCACGTCCACCCAGGCCACATCGCTATCGTGCATGGCGATGAGCGCGTCGGAATGGATGGGATAGACCTTGAGCGGCTTGTCGGGCTCGAGAATGCCGACCAGCCGGTCGCCCGGCACCACGCCTTCGGCGGCGACCACGACCGGCGTATGGAAATCGAGCTGGGCCAGGGCCGCCTTGGCCCGGCTGCCCGAGCGCTGGCCGCCCGGCACGCGGAAGCGGAATTCGTCGGTGGCGCGCAGGGCGAACCAGCCATCGGCGGTGTCGGCCACCGGTAAATCCAGCTTGCGACGGCGCTTGCGGATGCCCTTGATGTCGGCCAGGGCATTGCCCAGCAGTTCGGAACCGATCTTGCCCTCGCCCACCGCCACCAGCAATTCGCGCCGGGAGGGTTGATCCAGCGCCTCGGCCAGGGCCTTGGCCTCCGCCTCGTCGAGCATGACGCCTTCGCGTTCCAGCATCATGTTGAGCACGTGTTCGCCCAGGGCGAAGGCGCGCTGGTTGGCCGCCTGGCGCACGGCGCGGCGAATGGCGGCGCGGGCCTTGCCGGTCGCGGCGATGCCGATCCAGTTCGAGGGCGGACGATGGTTCTGGTCGCGCAGGATTTCCACCTCGTCGCCCGAGCGCAATTGGGTGACGAGCGGCAGGATGAGCCCGTTGATCTTGGCCCCGACGCAGGTATCGCCGATATCGGTATGCAGGGCATAGGCGAAATCGATGGGCGTGGCGCCGCGCGGCAGGGCGATGAGGCGCCCGCGCGGGGTGAAGCAGAAGACCTGGTCCTGGAACAGTTCGAGCTTGGTATATTCGAGGAAATCCTCGCTCGATATGCCCGAGGTGAGATGGCTGATGGTCTGGCGCAGCGACCCATAGGCCTGGGATTCGTTTTCGATGCGCCCCAGATCGGCCGAAGCGCCATCCTTGTAGAGCGCATGGGCGGCGATGCCGTATTCGGCGACCCGGTCCATGTCTTCGGTGCGGATCTGCAATTCGACGCGCTGGCGGCTCGGGCCAACGATGGTGGTGTGGATCGACTGGTAATCGTTGTGCTTGGGGACGGAAATGTAGTCCTTGAAGCGCCCGGGCACGACTTTCCAGGTGGTGTGGATGAGCCCCACCGTGCGGTAGCATTCCTCCACCGAGCCGACGATGACACGGAAGCCGATCATGTCGGAAAGCTGCTCGAGGGCGATCGACTTGCGCTCGATCTTGGAAAAGATCGAATAGGGCGCCTTGACCCGCGCCTTGACCCGCGCGGTGATGCCGTTGGCCGCCAGGCGCTCGGTCAATTCGGCGGTGATGGTGTCGATCGTCTCGTGATAATCGGCCTGCATCTGTTCGAGGCGGGCGGTGATGGCCTTGTAATGGTCCGGCTGCAAGATGCGGAAGGACAAATCCTCCAACTCGTTGCGCATGTCCTGCATGCCCATGCGCCCGGCCAGCGGCGCATAGATGTCCATCGTCTCCTGGGCGATACGCTGCTGCTTTTCGGGCGGCATATATTGCAGGGTGCGCATGTTGTGCAGCCGGTCGGCCAGCTTGACCAGAAGCACGCGCACGTCCTGGCTGATGGCCAGGAGCAGCTTGCGCAGGTTTTCGGCCTGCGCTTCCTCGCGCGACACCAGGTTGAGCCGCTCGATCTTGGTCAGCCCATCGACGATGGCGGCGATTTCGGAGCCGAAAAGCTGGTCGATCTCGGCGCGGGTGGCGTCGGTATCCTCGACCGTGTCGTGCAGCAGGCCCACCGCGACCGAGGCATCGTCGAGCTTGAGTTCGGTCAGGATGGCCGCCACTTCCAGCGGATGGTTGAAATAGGGATCGCCCGAGGCGCGCTTCTGCGAGCCATGCTTTTGCATGGCGTACACATAGGCCTTGTTCAACAACTGCTCGTCGGCGTTCGGGTTATAGGCCTGAACGCGCTCGACAAGCTCATACTGACGCATCATGGAGTTAGCCGCTCGCTCGCACGAAGAACTTAAGCGCCTGGAGGGGAAATGAAAAGAGCAGCGGCGGGCTCAATCGCCGCCAAAAGCAACACCCCCGGCGCAAACCGGGGGTGAAATCGTGTCGAGCGTGCCGAGGGACGGTTCAGTCGTCGCGGCGCTCGGGCGGCGCCAGGCTTTCGATGCCGCGCAGCAATTCTTCTTCGCTGATAGTGTCGAAATTGATCGAATCGTCGTCGCCGGCGCTTTCGATCTGCGGGGCGGCGCTGGTTTCAGGCTCGTCCACTTCGACATATTTCTGCAGCGAATGGATGAGATCCTCGTGCAAATCTTCCGGCGAAATGGTGCCGTCGCCGATTTCGCGCAGCGCCACGACCGGGTTCTTGTCGTTGTCGCGGTCCACGGTGATCTGGGCACCGGAGGAAATCAGGCGCGCGCGATGCGCGGCCATGAGGACGAGATCGAAGCGATTCTCGACCTTTTCAATGCAGTCTTCGACGGTGACGCGTGCCACGAACGTCTCCACTTCTCGGGGGAATGAGTGCCCGCATTACACGAAGGCGCGGCGCCTGACAAGGTTTGCGCGGAGAAAGCCGCGTCATCGGGTCCGCTTGCCGGGGAAAGGCAAATATGCGAATAGCGCATTTAAGTTAATGACGACCGTGGAATTTATTTAAGCCGCGCGCCCTGCCCCGTTCCGCCGTGGATAGCGGGCAGATGCCGCCCTTTTCGGAGATCTCGATGGCCATAGACCCCCGGGAGAAAATCGCCCTCTTTATTGACGGCGCCAATCTTTATGCAACATCGCGGGCCGTGGGGATCGACATCGACTACCGGAAATTGTTGAGCGAATTCGGCGCCAAGGCCTATCTGCTGCGCGCCAATTATTACACGGCGCTGGTGGAAGACCAGGAATATTCCTCGATCCGCCCGCTGATCGACTGGCTCGACTATAATGGCTATACGGTGGTGACCAAGCCGGCCAAGGAATTCACCGATGCCATGGGGCGGCGCAAGATCAAGGGCAATATGGACATCGAACTGACGGTGGACGCCCTGGAGCAATCGGCCTTTTACGACCACATGGTGCTGTTTTCCGGTGACGGGGATTTTACCGCCCTGGTTTCCGCCTTGCAGCGCAAGGGCAAGCGCGTGACGGTGGTATCGACCCTTACCACGGCAACGCCGATGATCTCGGACGATTTGCGCCGGCAGGCCGATTTCTTCCTCGACGTCGCGGACCTGGCCAAGACGGTCGGCCGCCCGCAGGCGCAACGGGCCCCGGCGGAGGTTTAGGGGCGCTTCGAGTCCCGGATCGCTGCGCGTTTCCTGATGGTGAAACGCCCTAGCCGCGGCCGCCTTCCTTCATGATGCGCGCCTTGTCGCGGTTCCAGTCGCGGTTGCGGCTGGTTTCGCGCTTGTCGTAATTCTTCTTGCCCTTGCCCAGACCGATCAGCAATTTCGCGCGGCCCTGGTCGTTGAAATAGAGCTTGAGGGGCACGATGGTGTTGCCGGCGCGGGCCACTTCCTGGTCGAGGCGGGACAATTGCTTCTTGCTGACCAGCAGCTTGCGCGGCCGGCGCTCGTCGTGATTGAAGCGATTGCCCTGAAGATATTCGGGGATATGGGCATTGATGAGCCACAGCTCGCCCCGCTCGGGCGACGCGTAGGATTCGGCGATCTGTGCCTTGCCCTGGCGCAGGGACTTTACTTCGGTGCCCGAGAGCACGATGCCCGCCTCCAGCGTATCCCCGATTTCATAATCGAAGCGCGCGCGGCGGTTTTCCGCCACGAGGCCGTGGCTGATCCAGCCGGTCTTGCTCTTGTCGTTCTTGCTGGCCATGGCTTGGACACGTTCAGAAAATGGATTGCCCGGACAAGCCGGGCAATGCGGTTTTACACTCGGGCGACCCTATCTAGATAAGGCCGGCATGGCGCAATGCAAAGTCCACCGCCTCCTGGGTGGCCTGGGTGGCCGGCACCAGCGGCAGGCGCAATTCATTGGCGCAAAGCCCCAGGCGACTGGCAGCATATTTGACGGCGGTGGGATTGGGCTCGAGGAACAGGTTCCGGTGCAGATGCACCAGCTTGTCCTGGATGGCGAGGGCGCCCTTGAAGTCGCCGGACAAGGCCTTTTCCTGCATCTGCGAGCACAGGCGCGGCGCCACGTTGGAGGTGACGGAGATGCAGCCATGGCCGCCATGGGCATCGAAACCCAGGGCCGTCATGTCCTCGCCCGAGAGCAGGATGAAATCGGGCCCGAGCCTGGCGCGTTGCAGGCTGGCCCGGCCCATGTCGGCGGTCGCGTCCTTGGCGCCGATAATGTTGGCATGGGCGTCGCGCAGGCGTGCAATGGTATCGACGCCAAGATCGACAACGGTACGGCTGGGCACGGAATAGAGAATGACCGGAATGCCGATGGCGCCGGCGACAGCGGAAAAATGCTGGAACAGGCCTTCCTGGCTGGGCTTGTTGTAATAGGGCACCACGGTGAGCACCGCATCGGCGCCGGCCTTTTCGGCGTGGCGGGCCAGGGAAATCGCCTCGGCGGTGGAATTGGAGCCGGCGCCGGCCACGACCGGCACCCGCTTATTGGCCACTTCCACGCAAATCTCGACGACGCGGTTATGCTCCGCGTGGCTGAGCGTGGGGCTTTCGCCGGTGGTGCCGACCGGCACCAGGCCATGCGTGCCCTCGGCAATCTGCCAATCGACAAAGCTGGCGAAGGCTTTCTCATCGACCGACCCATCGCGCATGGGGGTCATGAGTGCCGTAATCGAACCTCGCAGCATTTTGTCGGTATTCCTCGATTGGGGCCGGCGGCAGGCCGGCTTTGTGGGGCTGATGGCCGGGCCCGCCAGGGGCGCCGACGCGGCGCACCATACTTTCAACCGCGTCTCGTCACAAGCGGCGAGCACGGGCCAAATCGGCCTTGTGGCCGGACGCAAAGCCCCGATAATGGCGCCATGCTTTTGCCCCGTCGTCGCCGCGCCATTCCCCCCGACCATCCCGCCTTTGCCGGCCTGCCGGTGCGCCAGGTGGCGACGGGCGCCGCGCGGGTGTGCGCGGCCTTGCACATATCCGGCTCGCTGGCGCGCGGTGGCGTGCCGCTGGTATGCCTGGCCGGCTATCAGCGCAATATGAGCGATTTTTCGGCGCTGGCGGCGGCGTTTCGGGCGCGTGGAGCCGCTGGACCGGCGCTGGTGCTGATCGACCTGCCGGGGCGTGGCCGGGCCGACGACCGGATGCGCCAGGACGATTACAATTCGCTGGCCGATGCGCGGGACGTGGCCGACATCCTGGCGGCCCTGGGGATCGGTCGGGCCGTGTTGCTGGGCCAGGGGCATGGCGGACAGGTGGCCATGGCGCTGGCGGCGCAGCACCCGCTGCTGGTGGCCGGAACCATCCTGCTCGATGCCGGACCGGTGACGGATTCGCGCGGGCTGGTGCGGTTGCGCAACAATCTGGCGCATCTGGATGGGCTCAGGGGCGACAAGGCCGTCAAGGCCAGCTTCCGGCGCATCCTGGGCGGCGATTATCCGGGGCTCGACGAAGCCAGCCTCGATGCGCTGGCCCTGCGCACGCATTGGATCGACAAGCGCGGCCGGGCCCGGCCGCTCTTCGACCAGCGGCTGATCGAGGCGCTCAATGCCTTCAATTTCGACGATATATTGGTGGCGCAATGGCCCCTTTACGATGCGCTGGCCGCCGCGCCGCTGATGCTGTTGCGCACGCAATTGACCGACCAGGTGCGACGCGAAACCTTCGAGGAGATGATGCGCCGCCGCCCCGATGCCACGGCCCTGACCCTGGCCGGGCAAGGGGCGCCGGCCCTGTTCGACCAGAACGAGGAAATCGAGGCTTTGGCCCGGTTCTGGCGGGAGATTGCCAGCGGGACGCGGGGATAATGCCCTTTCGGGAAAAATCGGCAGCCTCTTCGATCAGGCCGCGGCGGCGGGAATGGCGGTGGCAAGGAGGGCTGCCTGTTCGACCCATTGCTCGCGCCGGATACGGCCCCTGAGGGCGACGCGGCCTTCGAGCCAGGCGATATTGCTCTCGTCCCAGGCGGCGATCTGGGCATAGTGATAGATGCCCAGCGTATGCAGGGCCGATTCCGTTTTCGGGCCTATCCCCTTGATTTTACGCAAATCGTCAGGCTGGCCATGGCGGGGCGCGGGCAATTGGACCGGGCGATGGTCCGGCGCGGCGAGCCTGGCCGGCGGATCGTCGTCCTCGGCGGCGCGGGCAAGGCGGCGGGCGGCGGACAATGGCGGCGATGGCAAGGGCTCGGCGACGACGGTGGGCGCCGGGCGCTGTCGGCGCGCGGCCCGCCAGGCAGAATGGGCGGCATAGCCAAAGGTGCAGCCGCAGAGATAGACCAGAAGGATCAGCAGCGCGACTTCAGCGATGTGATCGAGACTGGGCAAGGCGCTAACCTTTCGCCGGGGCGAGGCTGCGCCAGCCGACGACCAGTCCCACGAGGCCCGCGCCCAGAAGATAGGGCCAATACATGACGACCAGATAGGCCAGGGCCGAAATGCTCATCCCCCTCCCCCGCTATCGGGCCGCCGGATCGGCCAGGGATATGACGATACGGCGGTTCTGCTTCTTGCCCCGGGCCGTATTATTGTCGGCAATGGGCTGGGATTCGCCATAGCCGATGGCGTAAAGGCGCGCGGGCGACACGTCCCGGGCAATGAGCGCATTGACCACCGCTTCGGCGCGCGCCACCGACAGGGCCAGGTTGGCCTTGGCATCGCCATCGGAATCGGTGTGGCCCTCCACATTCACATCGGCCTGCGGGCACCTTTTCAGCGCCGCCGCGAAGGCATCCAGTTCCGGCTCGGCACTGGCGGTGAGCACGGCCGCGCCAGACTGGAACAGGATGGCATTTTGCGCCGACAGCGTGCGAAGCAAGGCTTGGCAGGCGGCAAAATTGGTGGCGGCGGACGGTTCCTCGGCGGCGGGCTCGGCAATTGGCGCCGGCGCCGTCGGCTCGATGGCTGCGGATACCGGTTCGACGGGCTCGGCGGGCGTGGCCGGTTCCGCCGCGACCGGCTCGGGGGCGGCGGCTTCCGCGATGGCAGGTTCGGGCTCGGCATTGGCGGGCTGGGGCGGTTGCGGCGCGGCAATGGCGAGGGTCCAGGTATCGGCGGTATCGCCCAGGATTTCGGCCAGGGCGGCGGCAGAATAGGCGGTGCCGCCCTGCCCCTTGGCAGACCAGGCCTCGCCGTCGAACGCCACCTTGCCTTCGTCCATCAGGGCCAGCACGTCCATGGCGCGCAGAACCTGCCGGGCAAAATCTTCGGGGGCGCCGGGCGCGATTTCGGTCGTGTCGACAGCGTCGGCGCCGGCCCGAACGGCCAGGAAGTGTTGCGTGGCGGCGGCGGGCACGAAGCCGGACAGGCGCACCACGCCATCGTCATCGCGCTCGGCGGCGAAAATATAGGGCGAGGCATCGGCTGCGGCCGGGGCATCGAGGGCAAGTTGCCAGCCCGATTGCACCAGGCCGCGCACGGCGAATTCGGTTTCGATGGCGCCCTTGTCGATTTCGGAGGCCGGCGTGCCGGAAATCGTCCAGGCGCCGTTGGAGAAACGAATCTCGCCCGTTTGCAGCCAGGGCAGGAAATGCGTCGCCTGTTCGGCGAAGGCGGCGAAATTGAGCGGCTCGCCCGAAGCATAATTTATGCTGGCCGTGGCCTCCGGCCCGATGACATCGAGCAGATGCCGTTCCAGTTCGGGGCCGGGCAACATGCCCGAAAGGGTCACGCGGCCACCGGCGGCGCGGGTCATGGCGAATTCGTATTGCGCGGCGGCGGGCGCCTTGATTTCGGCCATGGCCAGCACGATGCCCTGCGGCAACGCCTCATCGAGGCGGGCGCGCAAGGCGCGATAATCGGCATTGCTCGCCGCAATGCCGGACATGGTCATGACATTGCCGCGCAACGCAAAGCGCCCTTCGGCCAGATAGGGGAACAGACCGGTGCCGAAATCGACCGCGCTGCGATAGATCGCGGGGGCGCCGCTGCCCAGTTTCAGCCAATTGATATCGGCGCCTTCGACCTTGGCAAGGGCGGTGCGCGTCGCTTCGTCGGGCGCATAGCCATCGAAAACCACGATGCCGCCGGGCTGTTTGGTGGCGCTGACCCAGTAATCGGCAATGGGTGGCGGATCGAGCCGCACGATGGAGCCGGCGCCCGAAAGCGCCTCGGTGACGGCCTGCGCCACTTGCATGCTGGGCGCGGCCCCCGTGAGCAGGCTCCCGCCATCGACGATGCTGGCCGTGCCGCGATCGAGCCGCGCGAGCTGTTCAAGCAGGTCCTGCGCCAGCGCCTCGAAATTTTCCGGGGCGCCGGAGGCGAGCGACAGGCCGGTGGCGACCGGCAGGCCGCCGGTATCGGCCAGCCGCAGGCGCTCGACGGTGGCGATGTCCGGCGCATGGCCGGAAACGGCAATGCGCGTTCCGTCGAAATCGGCGCGCCATGTATAGGGCGCGACGGCCATCGGGGCGATGGCGGCGTGGCCGAGCGTGAGGCCGGCCGGCAGATCGGCCAGGGCCATGTGCAATTCACCGAGGGCGCGACCGGATGCCGCCCTCCCCTCCAGGGTCAGCGTCAGCCCATCGAGGCTGACGCGCCCGTTCTCGAGCCATGCCGCCTGGCGCAGCGCGAAATCGGCGCCCTGCCGCCACAGGTCTTCATCGGGCTGGCCCGAGCGAATGGCAAGATCGGCCTCGGCCACCCCGTCCCAGGTGCGGAAATGATCGCGCAAGGCGGCGTTCGGCATGGCGCCGGAAAGGCTTACGCGGCCACCTTCAACATTCACATCAAAGCGATAGGGCGCTGCCGGGGGCGCGAGAATGACGCTGGAGCTTACCGAATGCACGCCGGCAAGCGCCGCGACGCGGGATATGGCCGCGTCCCGCTGCGCGGCGGAACTGGCGGTGCCGGAAAGCTCGGCATTGCGGGAGGAGAAGGACAGATGCGCCCAGGACAGACCGTCGGCGGCCAAAGCCGCCGTGCCGCGTTCGGTCAGATCGGCGACGAGCGCGCCCGACCCCATGGCCATGGCCGCCATTGTTCCGCCAAGCACTGTCAACAGCCCCGGCGCCACCCATTTGAGGAGGTCCCTAATCATTCCGAATCCACTGGAAAACCGCAATTTTCCGAAAGGTAAATGATTTGGCGGACGGCAGGAAGGGCGGAATGCCCCTTCACGCCCTTGGGAAAAGGGGGGTGGCAGGTTTGGGGCCGCAGCGATAGCGGATGGATGGATTGCCGGGACAAGCCCGGCAATGACGGCGGTGGGGAATGGGGAGTTTTCCCGCGAAAAGCGGGAACTTCTGTTTCAGGGCACAAAGCACAAACCCCACCACCCCGTCACCACCGGGCTTGTCCCGGTGGTCCATGGGATTTTGCGGCAGTGCATGGATTGCCGGGACAAGCCCGGCAATGACGGAGGTGGGGGATGGGGAGTTTTCCCGCGAAAAGCGGGAACTTCTGTTTCAGGCCACGAGGCACAAACCCCACCACCCCGTCACCACCGAGCTTGTCCCGGTGGTCCATGGGATATCGAGGCATCGCATGGATTGCCGGGACAGGCCCGGCAATGACGGCGGTGGAGGGTGAGGAGTTTTCCTGCGAAAAGCGGGAACCTCCGTTTCAGGGCACAAGGCACAAACCCCACCACCCCGTCACCACCGGGCTCCGTCCCGGTGGTCCATGGGATTTTGCGGCATTGCGTGGATTGCCGGGACAAGCCCGGCAATGACGGAGGTGGAGGGTGGGGAGTTTTTCCTGCGAAAAATGGGAACCTCCGTTTCAGGGCACAAGGCACGAACCCCACCACCCCGTCACCACCGGGCTTGTCCCGGTGGTCCATGGGATTTTGCGGCATCGCATGGATTGCCGGGACAAGCCCGGCAATGACGGCGGTGGAGGGTGGGGAGTTTTCCCACGAAAAGCGGGAACCTCGTTTCAGGGCATAGGGCACAAGGCACTAACCCCACCACCTCGTCACCACCGGGCTTGTCCCGGTGGTCCATGGGATTCTGCGGCACTGCATGGGTTGCCGGGACAAGCCCGGCAATGACGGCGGTGGGGAATGGGTTAAATGCAGAAAGGCCCGGCAGAGCCGGGCCTTTCCAAAGTCAGAGACGATAAGCCGAGGCTTATTCGAAGCTCTTCGCGGCCTTGAAGGTGACGCGGTAAGCGCTCAGGCTGTTGATTTCGCCCTTGACGGACGAGGTGAAACCACCGCCCGGAGTCCAGGCCAGTTCAGCAGCGCCGTAGATGACGTTATCATCGGCGATAACAGCGTTCTGGTCGATGGTCGAGCCAAAGTACGCACCAAGTTCACCGGTAACCTTGACGGTTTCAGACACGGCAGCGACGAGCTGAGCCGAAATCTGGGCCACATCCTGATCCTTGAAACCGGCAGGAGCCGAGTCGATGTCGGCCGAGAAGTAGCGGGCACCAAGATTGATGCTCACACCTTCGGTAACAGCGACGCCGATCGAACCACCGAAGCCGAAGCCGTCATCGACGATGCCGGTAGCTTCATTCTCGTTACGGGTGTATTCACCCGACAGCGCGATGGTGAAGAGGTCGAAGGTGGCTTCGCCGCTGACCAGAGCGTGCAGGGAATTACCGCCGTTCGGGAACAGATAGTTCACATCCGCCCAATCGACGTAACCCAAAGCCGCACGCAGCTTGAAGTTCTCGAAGGTGCCGGTAGCACCGGCATGAATGCCCCAGGCATCCACTTCGCCGTCGAGCACGCCGACGGCAAGGCCGGTCAGGTGAGCGGTAATGCCTTCGCCGGCATAGCTCACGACTCCAACGAGGGTACCAGCGCTGGCAGCAGAAGCGGCCTTTTGGGCAGCAGTAGCATCAAAGCCAATACCTTCAATGTTTTCGAGGCCGGCCGCAACGCTCACGCCATTGCCGAGATCGGAAACGATCTGGATGGAGTGGCCGCCAGTGAACGCCTCGTCTTCGTCGTCCTGGAACAGAACGCCGGTATCGACCTTGTCATAGCCGAAGGTGGTGAGGAAGTTGAACGGCTTGCTGTCGCCGAAATTGGCAATCGAGCCCTTCTTACCAGCCATGATGACGGTGGAATCGCCAACCGACACATAGGCTTCGTCGATATCGAAGGCCTGATCGTCGACGGTCTTGGCGTCGCCACCGGAAGCGAGGACGCCCTCGTTGATGTAGCGCGCCTGATCGATCGACTTGATCTTCAGCACGGCCTTGGCAGGGCCGAATTCGCTGTCGGCGGTGCCGACGAACTTCAGCCAGGCTTCGACCTTGCTCTCGTAGTCGGTGGCATTGTCGCCAATACCGGCCACGCCATCGCTCGAGCTGATGACATCCGGGGTCGCCAAGACGCCACGGACCGGCACGATACCGACAACGGCGCTATTGCCGCCCTCAGCGGCGCGCTCACTGCGGCGATAGTCGCCCCACTTGAATTCGTAGCTTACCTTGCCCGAAATCTGCAGGCAGTTGGTGTCGGACGAGATGGTCAGGCCCGACAGGCCGAGAGCGTCGCAGACGTCCAGCGAGGTGAGGACGCCCAGATCGGCAGCGTAGCCAGCGGTCGAAAGACCAGCGGCTGCAACAGAACCGAGGATAAGGCTCTTGAGTTTCATTAAGTGACCTCCAAAGTCAGTCATTTTGGTGCCGGTTACCCAGCGGTTTGTCGAAACGCGACCACACTATTCGTGGTGCAGTGTGTTGCCGTCGCGTTGCGACCGACAAACGATCCCATGCATGGATTCGCAAGGCCCACTCTACGCATGCAAAAACCCGACGCAATCGCGCAAAGCCGGTTTTGCCGCCGCCACAATATGGTTGCATACGGGTTGTTGCAGATTCAGCACACATACGGAAACCTTCCGTTAAGACTTCTCACCGGGGTGTTAAAATCGGCGGATTCCGGGCGCTTTGGGCGGGAATGGAACGCGGAAAGGCATCGTGGCGGGGGCGACACGAGCGTGACCATGGCGCGGCGGAAATGTGGAAAGAGATGGGGGAATGGCGGGGCTGGTGCGTGTGGGAGGGATCCCTCATCCTGCCCTTTCCGCAGGGGGAAGGGGCTTCGGGCTGCGGCGATAGTGGATGGATGGATTGCCGGGACAGGCCCGGCAATGACGGGCGCGGAGGGTGTAGAGTGCTTCGGCAAACCGAGGCTGTCGCGGGCGTGAATAGGCCCCTCCATCATCGTCACCACCGGGCTCGTCCCGGTGGTCCATGGGATATTGAGGCTTCGCATGGATTGCCGGGACAAGCCCGGCAATGACGGAGATGGAGGGTGGGGAGTGTTCTTTCCACGCTGTCATTCCCCTGCGGGAGGCTGTTTGGGCAAACCGAGGCTGTCGCGGGCGTGAATAGGCCCCTCCATCATCGTCACCACCGGGCTCGTCCCGGTGGTCCATGGGATATTGAGGCATCGCATGGATTGCCGGGACAGGCCTGGCAATGACGGAGGTTGGGAGGGAGTGTTCTTCCCGCGCTGTCATTCCCTGCGGGAGGCTGTTTGGGCAAACCGAGGCTATCGCGGGCGTGAATAGGCCCCTCCATCACCGTCACCACCGGGCTCGTCCCGGTGGTCCATGGGATTTTGAGGCATCGCATGGATTGCCGGGACGGGCCCGGCAATGACGGGCGCGGAGGGTGAGGAGCTTTCACCTCTGCCTATGGGAGAGGCCGGCGCACAGCGCTATGTGATGGGACCTTGGGGCCGGTATTTATCGGAAGGCACCCTCCTCCCGCAAGGGCGAACGGAGGGGCGGGACTCACCCGCCGCGGTGCCAGGCGGGGAGGCCGGCGATCCAGGTGGCGTTGACCTGGCGGGTGGGGTCGAGGTGGACGAAGCTGGCCACGGCGCCGGGGCGGAGATGGCCGTGGGTTTGGGCGATGTTCATGGCCTGGGCCGGATAGAGGCTGGCCATGCGAATGGCTTCGTCGAGGCTGAGGCCGATCGTATCGACCATGAAATTGACCGCGTCGATCATGTCGAGGTCGGCGCCGGCCAGGGTGCCGTCGGCCAGGCGCAGCGCGCCGGCGGCGCGGGTAATGGTGCGGCCATTGAGCGTCAGGGTCTGGATATCGGTGCCGGTCTGGGACATGGAATCGGTGACGAGGAAGATGCGGCCCGGCCCCTGTTTGGCGCGCAGGGCAATGCCGATGCTGGCGGGATGGACATGGATGCCATCGGCGATAAGGCCGGCAAAGGTTTCGCGGCGGTCGAGCACGGCCCCCACCAGGCCCGGCTCGCGATTGCCGAGCTGGCTCATGGCATTGAACAGATGCGTGGCCATGGAAGCGCCGGCGGCGAAGGCGGCATTGGCGGCGGCATAGCCGGCATCGGAATGGCCGATACTGACAATGGCACCGGCCCCGCTGAGCGCGGCCACCTGTTGGGGGGTGACGGTTTCGGCGGCGACGGTGCAGAGCAGGTTGGGCAGGGCCTGCGCCGCTTCGACCAGGCGGGCCAGGTCGGCCGCGTCCATGGGGCGGATCAGGGCGGGATCGTGCGTGCCCTTGCGCGCCAGGCTCAGGTGCGGGCCTTCGAGATGCAGGCCGAGAAAGCCGGGGACCCGCGCCGCGTCGGCCGCCAGGCCGGCGGCGATGGCCGCGACATTGACCGCTGCGGTGTCGGTGATGAGAGTGGGCAGGAGCGCGGTGGTGCCGAACCGGGCATGGGCGGCGCAGATGGTGCGGATGGCCTCGAGCGAGGGATCGTTGTTGAACAGCACCCCGCCGCCGCCATTGACCTGGAGATCGATGAAGCCGGGCACGAGCATGCCCCCATCCAGATCGACCCGTTCGGCATTGGCGGGAATGTCGGCCATGGGCACGATGCCGCTGACATAGCCGAATTCGACCAGGAGCGCGGACTCAGCGTGCCAGGCCTCGCCATCGAAGAGGCGCGGCGCGACGATGGCCTTGAGGTCGCTCATAGCGTTTCCGTCACCTTCCTGAGCAGCGGCGGCGCATCGGGATTGAGGCCGCGATGCCGCGCCAGCGCTTCGACGAACCGATAGAAGGAGACGACGAGCGCCAGCGGATCGGTGAGCGGATGGCCGGTGGCGGCGAAGGGCAGGCGCGCGGCGGCGCCGGGGCGATCGCTGGTGAGGAAGGCGCGGGCGCCCTGCCCGGCCAGTTTATGCGCCATATCGGCCACCGAGGCCTCGGCGGCGTCGCGCGCGGCCAGCGCCAGCACCGGATAGCCGGGCGTGACGATGGAGACGGGGCCGTGCATGACTTCGGCCGCGCTATAGGATTCGCCCTGGATGCCGCAGGTTTCCTTGAATTTGAGCGCCGCCTCGTTGGCAATGGCGAAGCCGGGGCCGCGCCCGAGCACGTAAAGCGCATTGTGGCCATCGAGCGCGCCGATCATCTCCGACCAGTCGCAGGCGACCGCCCGGGCCAGGCTTTCGGGCAGGGTTTCGACCGCGCGTCGGAGGCCGGCGTCGCCGCTCCAGCGGGCCAGCAGGGCCAGGCCGGCCACCACGGAGGTCACGAAGGTCTTGGTGGCGGCAACGCTTTTCTCGACGCCGGCATGCAGGTCGATGGTGAAATCGCTGGCGGCGGCGAGCGGGGAATCCGCCGTATTGGTGATGGCGATGGTGGCGGCGCCGCTGCGGCGCGCCGACTGGGCCATGCCGACGATGTCGGGGCTCTTGCCCGATTGCGACACGGCGATGGCGACGGCCGAATCGAGTTTCAGGTCCCGGCCATAGATCGAGGCAATGGAGGGCCCCACCGAAGCGACGGGCAGGCCCAGGGTCAGCTCGATGGCATATTTGAGATAGGACGAGGCGTGGTCGGAGGAGCCGCGCGCCACCGTCACCACAAGGGCGGGATCGACCGTGCGCAGGCGCGCCGCCGCGGCGTCGAGCACCGGGGCGGCCGCGCCGAGGAACCCGGCCACGACCTGGGGGATTTCCTCGACCTCGCGGCGCATATGGGTGATCTCGGTCACGGCTTGGCTCCCTTCGCGGAAAGGTCGCCCAGGCGCAGCTCGGCGACAAAGTCATAGGTGTCGCCCCGATAGATGGAGCGGGTATATTCGATGACCCGCCCGGAGGCGAGATAGGAGGTGCGCTCGATGCTGAGCCCGGCCGAGCCGACCGGAACCTGCAACAGATGCGCATCGCTTTCGCTGAGATTGGCGGCCCGGATGCGCTGAATGGCGCGCACCGGCCGGTTACCGGTCTTTTCGAGGTGCTTGTAGAGCGAATCCCGGATCGAAAGCGGATCGGGCAGGATTTGCGCCGACAGGCTCGCCCGCTCGATGGCCAGCGGGGTTTCGCCGCTGAGGCGCAGGCGATAGATACGGGCCACCTGCTCCCCTGCCCCCAGGCCGAGAATGACGGTTTCCTCGGGCGAGGGAATATGCAGGCCGCGCTCCAGCCATTCGGCGCGCACAGCCATGCCGCGCCGGGCCATGTCCTCGGTAAAGGAGGTGAGCTGGGAGAGCGATTGTTCCACCCGCTGGGCAGGCGGCGCGACGAAGGTGCCCGAGCCGTGGCGCTGCACCAGCACGCCATCCTGCACGAGTTGCTGCACGGCCTTGCGCACGGTGACGCGGGAGACGTCGGCGCGCAGCGCCAGGTCGCGCTCGGAAGGCAGCGCGTCTCCGGGATTGATGGCGCCGCGCCTTATGGCGTCCTCTATCCAGCGCTTGAGCTGCAGATAAAGCGGGCCGCCCGGCGGCAGGACGACCGGACCTTCGGCAAACATAGCGCCCGATACGTCAGTCACACAGCCTCCTCAGCGTCCTTCCCCAGGTCCGGAAAACGGGTGTTCCGGACGATTTCGTCCGCAATCGATCTATAATACCAATAAGATACCATTCAAGGGACTGCAAGGTAAAGCCCGCAGCCTGCGGCGGAATAGCACCGGAATATCAGGCCTACGCCGCCAGCCCGTTATGCCGGCTCGCCAGCAACTGGACAAGTGGTATTTTTTTGGCATTATCGGCGCCATGCCGGAGTATGCCATGCCCCCCAGACAGACCGAAATGAGCCACGCCCAGTCCAGTGGGCTGGACCTGCGCACGGATGGGGAGGTGCTGGCGCTGCTGGCCGCCGGCCAGGCCGAGGCGGCGCGCTGCGTGGCGGCGGCGATTCCGGCCATGGCCGAGGCGGCGCGGCTGATGGCGCGCAGCATCGCGGCGGGCGGGCGCCTCATCTATGCGGCGGCGGGCAGTTCGGGGCTGATGGCCCTGGCCGATGCGCTGGAACTGCCGGGAACCTACGGCATCGCGCGGGGGCAGATCGAGGTGGTGCTGGCCGGCGGCATGGCGGCGCTCGAAGACATGCGCGGCGGGCCGGAGGACGATGCGGCGGCGGCGCGCGCAGCTGTCGAAGCCCTGCGGCCGGGCCCGCGCGACTGCCTTATCGCGGTGACCGCCAGCGGCCAGACACCCTTTCCGCTCGCGGCGGCCGAAGCGGCGCGGGCGGCGGGAGCCGGCACGATCGGCCTTGCCAACAATGCCGGGGCGATATTGTTCGATCGGGTCGATGTCGGCGTGTGCCTCGAAAGTCCGGCGGAAGTGATTGCCGGATCGACCCGCATGGGAGCGGGCACGGCGCAGAAGATTGCGCTCAACATGATGTCGACGCTGATGGCGATCCGGCTTGGACATGTGCATGACGGCTACATGGTCAACGTGGTGGCGGACAATGAAAAACTGCGCGACCGCGCCCGCGCTATCGTCGAGGCGGTGGCCGGGGTCGGCACCGGCCGGGCCGATGCGGCCCTGGCGGCCAGTGCCGGCGCGGTCAAGCCGGCCATTATCCTGGCGGCAGGCGCGCGCGATGCGGCGGCGGCCAAGGCGCTGCTGGAGCGGTTTGACGGGCATGTGCGCCCTGCCCTGGCAGCCCTGCGCGGCGAGGCATAACCCGCCCCTCGCAAAAATCCCGATGCATGATGTCGAAGCGCCGCCCGTCCTTTCGTCGCCCCGATGACGATTATGTTCACGCAGGAGACGACAGATGCAAACCGAATCCCCCGTCAATGACCGCGACCTGGTGCTGACGCGGCTGCTCAATGCCGCGCCCGAAGCGGTCTATCGCTGCTGGACCGAGCCGGACCTGCTGGTGCAATGGTTCGCGCCGAAACCCTGGACGACGCCGCGCGCCAGCCTCGATGTCCGCCCCGGCGGCGGGAGCCTCGTGGTCATGGCCGACGAGAATGGCAACGAATATCCCAATCCCGGCCAATATCTCGAAGTGGTGCCGAACCGTAAGCTGGTGTTTACCGATGCCTATCTGGGCGATTGGCAGCCTTCGGAAAAACCCTTCTTCACTTGCATCCTGACCTTCGAGCCCGAAAACGGCCGCACCCGCTACCAGGCCATTGCCCGGCACTGGACGGCGGCGGACCGGGCCACGCACGAGCAGATGGGATTTCACGAAGGCTGGGGCCTTTGCGCCGCGCAACTGGAAGATCTGGCGCGCCGGCTCTAGACAGCTTGTCCAGACCGCGCCCCGCGCGGTTGCAAGTGCGGGCGGAGTAGGACAGATTTCCGCGATGCCCGGGAGGGGGCGTGGAGGAACATGGATGGGAGTGGTCAGGCGGCGACATGCCATGCTGGCGCTGGTGGCCGCGGCCACGGTGGTCGCCGTGGCCCTGGGCGCCTGGCATCTGGCGACGCTGCGGCTGCTCAACGAGGCCGAACGGCAGGTGCAGGACCGGCTGACCATCAGCCAGCGCTCGGTGGAAAGCGAAATCGAGCGCTTCCGTTACCTGCCCGGCGTCATCGGGCAGGACGAGCGCATCGTGCGGCTCCTGGAACAGGATGGCGGCGGCGATACGATTGCCAGGGCCAATGCCTATCTCCAGGCGGTGCGGGGCATGTCAGGGGCGGACGAACTCTATGTGCTCGATTTGTCCGGCATGACGCTGGCGGCGAGCAATTGGAACGAGCCGGGCAGTTTCGTGGGCCATTCCTATGCTTTCCGCCCCTATTTCCGCAATGCCGTGGACCAGGGCAGCGGACGCTTCTACGCCGTCGGCGTCACCACGGGCAAGCCGGGCTATTTCCTCTCGAGCCGCATCATGGCGGCGGGCCGGATCATCGGGGTGGCGGTGGTGAAGGTCGATATGTCGCCCCTGGCGGCCACCTGGGCGCAAGCGGGCGAATTGAGCGGGCTGGCCGATGGGGCGGGCGTGATCTTCCTTGCCGGCGAACCGCGCTGGATGTACCGCCCGCTGCGGCGCCTCCCGCCCGAAACGCTGGACCGGCTGGCCCGCGAACGGCGCTATGACGGCGTGGCGCTGGCCAAGGCCGCGCCGCTCGGCCTGCCCGACGATGCCAGCGGCGGCATCCGCCTGCGCTACGAGGGGCAATATTACCTGCTCGACAGCCGCCTGCTGGAACCAGATGGCTGGCAATTGCTCTCGGCGCTGCCGCTCGAGCCGGTGGAGCGCGAGGCGCGGCTGACCGGCGGCGTCGCGGCGCTGCTGACGCTGATGCTGTTCGCATTGCTGGCGCTGGCGCGGCAGCGCCGGCAGATCACCCACATGCGGCTCGAACAGGCCGTGGTGCTGGAGCGGCGCGTGGCCGAACGCACCCGGGAACTGGCCCATGAGGTGGACGAGCGGCGCCGCGCCGAGGCGGAATTGCGCGCCACGCAGGAAAACCTCATCCATGCCGCCAAGCTGGCGGCGCTGGGCCGCATGTCGGCAGCCATCGTCCACGAAGTGAGCCAGCCGCTTTCGGCGCTCGACAACACGCTGGCGGCGGCGGACCTGCACGCGGTGCGCGAAAGCCCCGACGAGGTGCGGCGCTCGCTGGGTTCGGCGCGAAAACTGCTCAAGCGCATGCAACGCACGGTCAAGCATCTGCGCAGCTTTTCCTCGCGCCGCGAGCCGGGCCCGCCCGAAGCGGTGCCGCTCGCGCCGGTGCTGGAAGCGGCGCTGGACATCGTGGCGCCGCAGGCGCGCGACGCCGGCATCGCCATCGCCGTGACCGTGCCTGCCGACCTGCCGCCGGCGGCCGGCAATGCGGTGCGGCTCGAACAGGTCTTCATCAATCTGTTGCTCAATGCCATCGACGCCAATGCGGGCACGGGCAAGAGCGACATCGCGCTTGTCGCGCATGCGGAAAAGGACAAGGTGCAGGTGGATATTGCCGATAACGGGCCAGGCATTCCCAAGGCCGTCGAGGAACGATTATTCGAGCCGTTCTTCACCACCAAGAAGACCGGCGAAAGCCTGGGGCTGGGCCTGTCCATCACCCGCACCCTGCTCGAGGAATTCGGCGGCGCCCTGCGCTTTGCCCCGCGTCCGGAAGGCGGCACGCTGGCCAGCGTCACCCTGCCCGTCCACGCCGCGCCCGCAATGGCCCAAAGGCTGGTTTCCGCATGAGCCGGGGGCATATCCTGTTCATCGACGACGAGCCCGAATTGTGCCGCGCCGCCGAGGACTGGCTGGGCGTTTCCGGCTTTTCGGTCACCAGCTTCACCCAGCCGCAGCGGGCATTGGACGCTGTCGATCCCGAACGGCTCGATTGCGTGGTGAGCGATGTGCGCATGCCCGGCCTGGGCGGGCTGGACGTCCTGCGTCATTACCGCAGCGTAGCACCCGACCTGCCGGTGGTGTTACTGACCGGTCATGGCGATGTGGCACTGGCGGTCGATGCCATGCGCCAAGGCGCCCATGACTTCCTTGAAAAACCCTACGATGCCGAACATCTGGTGGCGGTGCTCGACCGGGCGGCGGAGCGCCGCCACATGGGGCGCGAATTGCAGCGCCTGCGCCAGGCCCAGGGCGGAAGCGAGCTGGAAAGCCGGCTGATCGGGCAATCGCCGGCCATGGTCGATCTGCGCCGTTCCATCGTGCAATTGGCCGATATCGACGTGGACGTGCTCATTACCGGGGAAACCGGCACCGGCAAGGAAGTGATCGCCCGGGCGCTGCACGATTTCGGCAGCCGCGCCAAGGGGCAATTCGTGGCCATCAATTGCGCGGCAGTGCCCGAGAGCGTGTTTGAAAGCGAGATTTTCGGCCATGCCAAGGGCGCCTTTACCGGCGCACTGGGCGCACGGGAGGGCCGTCTTGCCTTCGCCAAGGGCGGCACGGTGTTTCTCGACGAGATCGAATCCATGCCCCTCGCCCTTCAGGCCAAGGTGTTGCGGGCCATCCAGGAGCGGATGGTCGAGCCGCTGGGCACCAATGCGTCCCAGCCCATCGATGTGCGCTTCATTGCCGCCACCAAAGTGGATTTGCAGGCCGAAAGCGAGGCCGGACGCTTCCGGCCGGATCTCTATTTCCGCCTGGCCATCGTCGAACTGGCGGTGCCGCCGTTGCGCGCCCGCAAGGATGACATCGCACTGCTCTATTCGCGTTTCTGCACCCTGGCGGCGCAACGCTTCAACATGAGCGAGCCCCGGATCGAGCCGGCGGAACTGGCGGCGCTGACGGCCAGCGACTGGCCGGGCAATGTGCGGGAACTGAAGGCCGCCGCCGAGCGCGCCGTCCTGGGATTGGGGCGCATGGCCCGGCCCGGCGCGAGCGAAAGCCGGCCAGCCGATTCCCTGCCCGACCGCGTCGCCCGCTTCGAGGCCGACGCCATTCTCAAGGCCTTGCGCGACGCCAATGGCTCGACCGCCGAAGCGGCTGAACGGCTGGGCGTGGCCCGGCGCACGCTCAACGAGAAAATCCAGCGCTACGGGCTGCGCGACCACGCGCAATAGGCCGGGAGCAGGCTCGAGCCCTGGCGGAAATCCGCCAGGGTCGCGGAATTGCTGGCGGTATTCCGCTCAAAATGATTCCGCCTGTCCGCGTAACCTATTGATTTTGCTTGCTTCCGATTTTGGCACGCCGCTTGCTCTCCTGTCCGTGACCGTCACGAGGAGGTGGCGGCGATTTGCACATGCAGGGAGGAAACAGCATGTCCTTTGTTCCCACGCGTCCGCTTGCGGGCCTTCTGTTCGGCGTTGCCATGATGAATGGCGCCGTGCCGGTCCAGGCGCAGGAATTCATCAATATCCTCACCGGCGGCACGTCGGGCGTCTATTATCCGCTCGGGGTGGCGCTGTCGGAAATCTATGCCGAGAATATCGAGGGTGCCCGCACCCAGGTGCAGGCCACCAAGGCCTCGGTGGAGAATCTCAACCTGCTCCAGCAGGGCAAGGGCGAACTGGCCTTCGCGCTGGGCGATTCGGTCAAGGCCGGCTGGGACGGCGTGCAGGAAGCGGGCTTTCCGCAGCCGCTGACCGAATTGCGGGCCATTGCCGCCATCTATCCCAATTACGTGCAGGTGGTGGCCAGCGCCGAATCCGGCATCACGTCCTTCGCCGATCTCAAGGGCAAGTCGATGTCGGTGGGCGCCCCGGCCTCGGGCACCGAACTCAATGCCCGCGCTATCTTCGCGGCCTCGGGCATGAGCTATGACGATCTGGGCAAGCTCGAATACCTGCCCTATGCGGAATCGGCCGAACTCATCAAGAACCGCCAACTCGATTCGACGCTGCAATCGTCGGGACTGGGCGTGGCCTTCATCAAGGATCTCACGGCCACCATGGACATCAATATCGTGGCCATTCCGGCCGATGTGGTGGAAAAGATCGGCGCGCCCTACGTGCCCAGCATCATTCCGGCTGGCACCTATGACGGGCAGGACGAGGACATTCCCACCGCCGCCATCGGCAATATCCTGGTGACGCGGGCCGGGGTCAGCGACGAAACAGCCTATCAGATGACCAAGCTGTTGTTCGAGAACCTCGATAAGCTCAAGGCCGCCCATGCCGCCGCCGGCGCCATCGACCCGGCCAAGGCCACCGAAGGCCTGTCCATTCCGCTCCATCCCGGCGCCGAGCGCTATTACAAGGAAGCCGGCCTGCTCTAGGCCGAAGCGCGCCGCCCGGAAGATACTTCCGGGCGGTTCTGTCCTGACGGGTTCTGGGAGGAAACTCGATGACGTCTGCAACGAGCGCGGCCATGATGTCGCAAAGCGCCGAGGAGGCCGTGGAGGGCCTTCCGCCCGGGTTCGGCACCGGAATCATGGGCAAGGTCGCCTTCGGCATCGCCATTGCCTTTGCCCTGTTCCAGCTCTGGACCGCCGCCTATGGCACGCTGCCCAGCCAGGTGGTGCGGGCCATGCATGTGGGTTTCCTGCTGCTGCTCGGCTACGGGCTGGTGGGCAATCTGGTGGCCAGGACGCGGCTGACGCAGGCCCTGTTCTGGGTCCTGGCCGTGCTGGGCTTCATGACCGGCCTCTACAACTGGATCTTTTATGCCGACATCCTGCGGCGCAGCAGCTTCCTCACCCCCCTGGACCTGGTGGTCGGCGCCACGGTGATCGTGCTGGTCTTCGAGGCGGCCAGGCGGCTGATGGGCATGCCGCTCGCCATCATTTCGGGCTTTTTCCTCGCCTATTGCCTGTTCGGACAATACCTGCCCGCCCAATTCGGCCATCGCGGCTATGACCTGGCGCAGATCATCGAGCATTTCGGCTTCGGCACCGAGGGCATTTATGGCACGCCGATCTATGTATCGGCCGCCTATATCTTCATCTTCGTGGTCTTCGCCGCCTTTCTCGAACGGGCCGGCATGCTGGCCCTGTTCAACGATTTCGCCCTCGGCCTGGTCGGCGGCTGGCGCGGCGGGCCGGCGCAGGTCTGCACCCTGTCCTCGGCGCTGATGGGCACCATTTCGGGCTCGGGCGTCGCCAATGTGGTGGCCAGCGGCCAGTTCACCATTCCGCTGATGAAGAAATTCGGCTTCAAATCCGCCTTTGCCGGCGGGGTGGAAGCCACCTCATCGATGGGCGGGCAGATCATGCCGCCGATCATGGGCGCGGTGGCCTTCATCATGGCCGAGACGCTGGACGTGCCCTACAGCGCCATCGTCACCGCCGCCATCATCCCCGCCATCCTCTATTTCGGCACCTGTTTCTGGGTGGTGCATCTGGAGGCCGGCAAGTCCGGCCTGCGCGGCATGAGCAAGGCCGAATTGCCCAATCCCTGGCAGGCTGTGCGCGAACATTGGCCCCTGGTGCTGCCGCTGGCGGCCCTGGTCTATCTGCTGTTTGCCGGCTACACGCCGATCTTTGCCGGCACGATGGGCCTGGCGTTGGTCGTGGTGCTGATCCTGGGCATGCCGCTTTCCGCTTCCATCGGCCCGCGCAGCTTCCGCTATGCCTTCTGGCTCGCCTTGGGCCTGGCCTCCGCTGCGTTTCTCGAATTCGGCGTCAACCTGCTCATGGCGGTGATCGGGGTTCTGGTCGTGGCCTGCATCTTCGTGCGGGGCGGGCGGGAAACGCTGGCCATCGTGCGCGATTCCCTGGCCGAAGGAGCGCGCAATGCCCTGCCCGTGGGCATTGCCTGCGCCATTGTCGGCATCGTCATCGGCACGCTGACCCTCACCGGCATCGCTTCGACCTTCATCGGCGCAGTAATCGCCATCGGCGAGAACAATCTGTTCCTCTCGCTGGTGCTGACCATGATTACCTGCCTGGTGCTGGGCATGGGCATTCCCACCATTCCCAATTACATCATCACCTCGTCGCTGGCCGGGCCGGCCCTGCTGGAACTGGGCGTGCCGCTGCTGGTCAGCCACATGTTCGTCTTCTATTTCGGCATCATGGCCGACCTGACCCCGCCGGTGGCGCTGGCCTGTTTCGCGGCGGCGCCCATGGCCAAGACGTCAGGACTGAAGATTTCCATCCAGGCGACCAAGCTGGCGGCGGCGGGCTTTATCGTGCCGTTCATGGCAGTCTATACGCCGTCCCTGATGCTGCAGGATGGCGGGGCGATGGCCGCGCAATTCGGCTATCCCGTAGAGGTTGCCTATATCGTCTTCAAGACAGTGCTGGCCATCGGCCTCTGGGGCGTGGCGGTGGTGGGCTACCTCTTCCGCCCCACCAATCTGCTCGAACGGCTCGCCGCCTTCGGCATCGGCGTGCTGCTGGTGCTGGCCCTGCCCTGGACCGACGAGGCCGGCTTTGCCCTGGCGCTGATGCTGGTCGGCCAGCATTGGTGGCGCAGCCGGGGCCCGAGCGCCGCCGAGGCGGCATCGTGATGCTGTGCATCGCCAGCGCCGGCGCCGTTACCGCCCTGGCCGTTTCCAGCTTCACGCTGAGCTGGAATCATTCGGTGGAGCACACGCGCTGGCAGGAAACCTGGCAGGTCGAAGCTGCCGGCCTGCGCGTGGTATCGGCGCGGGTCGAAGGATCGGGGGCGGGCATTGCCCTGCCCCCGGACGCCACCTGGACCAAAGGGGGCTGGACCTATCGCCCCGACGTGCCGGCGCTGGAGACGGTCAGGCTCGCCGCCTCGGGCAAGACCGATGGGGGCTGGCAACTCTGCGCCGGCGATACCTGCATCGATCTGGGCGCCGAGGCCGGACAGGACGCGGTGCTGACATCCGCTCCGGCTTGCCCCGAAAGCCCGTGAGACAGCCCGTCAATCGGAAAACAAATCCGGATGCGCCTGGGCCAGCCGAGGCAATGAGAGCAGGATTTCGCTGAGATGGGTGCGCATGGCCGCTTCCGCCGCGTCGGGGGCATGGCGGGCAATGGCATCGACGATGGCCGCGTGCTGGCCGATCAGCACGTCGATGGGGGTGGCATCGGGCATGGACAGGTGCCGTACCCGATCCATCTGCGCCTTGAGGTTTTCCAGCACCCGCCACGCGTAATCGGCCTCCACCGAATAGGCCAGGGCCTGGTGGAAGCTTTCGTCGAGCCGCAGGAATTCGAGATGGTCGCCATGCTTTTCGGCGTCACGCTGCGCATCGATGATGCGGCGGAATTCGTCGATCCGCTTGGGTGAGGCTTCCAAAGCCGCCTTGTGGGCGATGGCCACTTCGATGGCTTCGCGCACGAATCGCACATTCTGCACCTGGCGGATGGAAATCAGCATGACGAAGGTGCCGCGCTGCGGCCGCACCTCGACCAGCCCGACCTCGGCCAGCTTGATGAACGCCTCGCGCACCGGCTGGCGCGACACGCCCAATTGGCGGGCGACATCGGCCTCCGAAAGCGGATTTCCCGGCCGCAGCTTCAACTGCACGATGGCCTGGCGCAGCGCATCGAACACGCGGCTGCCCATGCGGCCGGCGCGGGCATTGGGGTCGTCTTCCAGGGGCGATAGCTCGATAGGTTCGGTCATATTGACTCTCTGGATACTACCATACTAGTATTTCTTCAATCGGCGATCAGCCGAGATGGGAGGACAAATATGCAGACAATTTCCTTTAAAACCCTTCTGGCGGCCGGCGCGATCGTCGCCATCATGCCGCTTTCGGCGCTGGCGGCCGATTATACGCTGAGCGTCAACACGGCGCTGGCGACCTCGGACCCCCTCTACAAGGGGCTCGAAGCCTTCCGCGACAATGTCGCCACGGCCACCGACGGCGCCATCGAGGTCAAGCTGTTCCCGAACTCGCAGCTCGGCTCGGACGAGGACGTGCTCGAGCAGGCGCGCGCCGGCGCCCCCGTCGCGGTGGTGGTCGATGGTGGCCGCCTCGCCGCTTTTGTCAATGAATTCGGCGTCCTGGGCGCGCCCTACCTGGCTTCGGGCTATGACGGCATCCGCAAGGTGGTGGTGTCGCCCCAGTTCGAGGAATGGGTCCAGAAGCTGCACGACACTTCGGGCCATCAGGTGCTCTCGTTCAACTGGTGGCAGGGCGAGCGGCATTTGTGGACCAAGATGCCGGTCAAGGTTCCGGCCGACCTCAATGGCTCGCGCATGCGCACGCCCGGCGCCCCGGTCTGGGTGGAAACGGTCAGCGCCATGGGCGCCACGCCCACGCCCATGCCCTTTGCCGAGGTCTATGCGGCGCTGGAGCAGAACGTGATCGATTCGGTGGAAGCCCAGCTTCCGGCCGGCTATGGCTCGAAATTGCAGGAAGTGACGTCGGTGCTGACCAAGACCGGCCATATCAACCTCATCACCGGCCTGGTCACCTCCGCCTCCTGGTTCGACGGCCTGCCCGAGGATTTGCAGAAAATCCTGCGCGACGAAGCGCTCAAGGCCGGCGACATCGCCTCCTACGGCACCGAGGACGCCCTGGCCCAGATCGAGGCCGACCTGGTGGCCGCGGGCATGACCGTCAACGAGATCGACGTCACCCCGTTCAAGGAAGCCACGGCCGGCGTCTACGACAAGCTCGGCTATGGCGCGCTGCGCGACGAATTGCAGGCTATCGCCAACCAGTAAGCGCGCGGGAGCCGGACTAGCGGGTCTGGCTCCCACCCTTGCGATTTCAGGACCCATCAATGCTCAAGCGTTTGGCTCAACTTGAGCTGGCGATCTGCTTTGCGCTGCTCGCCAGCATTACCGGGCTGGTCTTTGCCGCCGCCGTCACGCGGTTTTTCGGCCATCCCATCATCTGGTCCGTCGACATGGCACAGCTTCTGTTCGTGTGGCTGTGTTTCCTCGGCTCGAACAAGGCGATGCGGGAAAAGGGCCATCTCGGCATGGAAGTGCTGGTGGGGCGCCTGGGCTATCGCCCCCGCTTCTGGATGGAACTGGCCTGCACCGCCATCATCATCGCCTTCCTTCTGGTCATCGTGGTCGAAGGCTGGAACCTGACCTGGCTCAATCGCGAGCGTACCTTCGGGGACAGCACGCTCTCTTATGCCTGGGTGACCGTTTCGGTGCCCGTGGGCTGCCTGCTGCTGACCGCGACGCTGATCTACAACACCATCCGCGCCTTCCGCGGCCGCGCCGAACACCTGCTCATCTACAACCGCACGCAGGCCGAAATGGACGCCGCAGCCCCCACGCTGGAGCTTTAGACCATGGCCCTGATTTCCATCGTCTTCGTCGTCCTGATGATCGTGGGCATGCCGGTGGCCTTCGCCACGGGGATCGCCGGTTTCGTCTTCTTCCTCACCACCCAGGGCATGCCGCTCTCCATCGGCGTGCAGAAGATCGCCTCGATGAGCCAGAGCTTTCCGCTCCTGGCCGTACCCTTCTTCGTGCTGGCCGGGCACCTGATGAACGAAAGCGGCATTACCGGCCGGCTGCTCAAGGTGGCCCTGATTTCGGTGGGCTGGATGTCGGGCGGGCTGGCGCAGGTGGCCATCGTGCTCTCCACCCTTATGGGCGGGGTTTCCGGTTCCGCCGTGGCCGACGCGGCCATGGAGGCGCGGATCCTGGGGCCGACCATGATCGCCAAGGGCTATGGCAAGGGCTTCGCCGCCGCCGCCATCGCCGTGGGCTCGCTCATCACCGCGACCATTCCGCCCTCCATCGGCCTCATCCTTTATGGCTTCGTGGGCGATGTCTCCATCGGGCGGCTGTTTTTGGCCGGCGTCATTCCGGGCGTATTGATGATGCTGGTGCTCATGCTCACCACCTATCTCATCGCCAAGAAGCGCGGCTATGTGGTGGCGGACAGCAGGAAGCCGACCTTCAAGGCGTTGCTGGCGGCCTGCTGGGACGCCAAATGGGCATTGCTGTTCCCCGTCGCCCTGGTGCTGGCCATTCGCGGGGGCCTGTTCACCCCTTCGGAAGTCGGCTCGGCGGCGGTGGTCTATGCGCTGGTCATCGGCTTTCTCGCCCATCGTGAGCTGACCTTTGAAAAGGTCTGGCGGTGCTTCGGCCAGGCCACCTCCGATGTCGGCCTCATCATGCTCATCATCCTCATGAGCGGCATGGTGGGCTATGCCACCATCTACCTGCAGGTGCCCCAGCAATTGGCCGGCTGGATGCTGGCAGGCATTACCGACCCGAACATGATCGTGCTGGTCATCCTGCTGTTCCTGCTGGTCGCTGGCCTGGCACTGGACAGCACGGTGATGGTGCTGCTCCTGACGCCCATTTTCGTGCCCATCATCACCCAGATCGGCATGGATCCGGTGCATTTCGGCATCCTGATGATGTCCATCGTCACCCTGGGCGGCATGACCTGGCCGAGCGGCTCGGCCATGTTCGCGGTGTGCTCGCTGATGAATGTCTCGATCGAGGAATATTCGCTCGAATCGATCCCCTTCATCGCCGCCGTGGTGGCGCTGATCGCGGTGTTGCTGTTCTTCCCCGGCCTGGTCCTGTGGCTGCCGCACCTGGCCTTCGGCAATTGATGCCGGCCTGACGCAAACGGGGCGCCGGACGGCCCGGCGCCCTGCCTTTTTCGGAGATCCAAATGAAGCAGACCTGGCGCTGGTTCGGCCCACCGGACCTCGTGAGCATCGACGACATCGTACAGGCCGGCGCCCAGGGCGTGGTGACGGCGCTCCATCACCTGCCCAACGGCGCCATATGGACGCGCGACGAGATCGTCCGCCGCCAGCAGGACATTGCCCGCCGCGCGGACGGCACGCCCTCGGGCCTCTGCTGGGATGTGGTGGAAAGCCTGCCGGTTTCCGAGGACATCAAGAAGCAGCAGGGCGAATGGCGCACCCATATCGCCCATTACAAGGCCTCGCTGGAAAACCTGGCCGCCGCCGGCATCGCCACCATCTGCTACAATTTCATGCCGGTGCTGGACTGGACCCGCACCGAATTGCGCCATCGCCTGCCCCATGGCGGCACCGCCATGCGCTTCGACCACACCGATTTCGCCGCTTACGACATCCACATTCTCGAGCGCGCCGGCGCCCATGCGGATTTCCCCGAGGCGGTGCGCGAAGAAGCCGCCCGCCGCTTCCGCGATCGTCCCGATGCCTGGCGCAAGGCGCTGGCCGCCAGCGTCACCATGGGCCTACCCGGCGCCGCAGAAGGACTGTCGGTGGAAGAGGTGCGCGGGCAATTGGCCCAATACGACCATATTCCGGCCGACCGATTACGCCGCCATTTCATCGCCTTTCTCGAAGACGTGGTGCCATTTGCCGAAAAGCTCGGGCTGCGCCTGTGCTGCCACCCCGACGATCCGCCCTTCCCGCTGCTCGGACTGCCGCGCATCATGTCCACCGAGGCCGACCTCCAGGCCATGCTCGACGCCGTGGATTCCCCGGCCAATGGCCTTACCCTGTGCTCCGGCTCGCTTGGGGCGCGGCCCGACAACGACCTGCCCGGCATCATGGCGCGGCTGGGCCCGAAAGTGCATTTCCTGCACCTGCGCAATACCAAGCGCGAAGGCACGGCCATTGCCGCCTCCTTCCACGAAGCCGAGCATCCCCTCTGCTACCCCGCACTTCGCCAGTCAGCGGCCATTGCCGCCTCCTTCCACGAAGCCGAGCATCTGGGCGGCGACACCGACATGGTCGCCCTCATTGCCGCGATCATTGCCGAGGAACGCCGCCGCAAGGCCGAAGGCCGCCCCGATCACCAGATCCCCATGCGCCCCGATCATGGCCAGGACATCCTGGACGATCTCAAGCGCAACGCGCAGCCCGGCTATCCCAGTATCGGCCGCCTCAAGGGCCTGGCCGAACTGCGCGGCATCATGACTGCCCTCGAACACGCCGAATTCGGCCTCAAGCCCACCTGAGCTCCGAATTGAATGACGGCTATGCGGGACCAAAGCAGATGGTCAGTTGCAGCCGAGGTTTTTCAGAACCGCCGCCACCAAGACCTCTGGGCGATCTTCCTGCACTAGATGCCCGGCTTCAGGGACAGGGATGAGCGGGCGATCCGAGATCATAGCCGCAAGAGCCTCACCTTTCTCAAAGGGTATCCATTCGTCGTTCCGGCCCCAGAGGACTGTCACGGGGCAGTCCATCCGCGCGTATCGTCCTTCAACCTCATCAGTGAACTTCTGATCCATCTGCGCGATTTGGCGATAGAACGCAGGTTGGCCGATTGGCCCGAGCCATGGCGCGCTGTAAATTCCCAGTGCCTGTTCCGACAAAGGATTGTAGGCGGCCGTTTGCAAATAGGCTCGTAGCAACGCCCGGTGCATGTAATCCGGCATCCCGGAGAAGGCCGCTTCATGCTTGCGGACATGCTGGACCAAAGCGGACCCCCACGGGGCGAGGGCAACCGTGTCGAAGATTGTCAAGGAACCATAACGCAAGCCGTTCAGGTAATAGGCGCGGAGCGCCGTGGCCCCGCCGAAGTCGTGCGCCAACACATCAGGGCGTTCGAGGCCCCATTCCGCGAACAGGACGGCGAGCGTCTCGTTCTGCACGGCTAAAGACACGTCTTGCCCCTCGCGCATCTCCGACAGCCCGTAGCCGACCAGGTCGAAATAGTAGATGGTCCTGCGGTCGGTGAGTTGCGGCACGATCCTGCGCCAGACCTGCGAGGAAAAGGGTGTCCCATGAAGCGCCACCAGCGGCGGCCCGCTCCCGACTTTACCCCAACGAACGGCATTTCCTTTGATGATAGTAGTATTGGGCAGGTTCAGCATGATGACTGCTCATATTGCAAGTTAGCTAAATGACAATATGATGGGAGCTATGGATAGATCAACCCAAATCAAGGCGATGGCGAGCGAGCAGCGTCTAACGGTCCTTCGACTGTTGGCGGAGCCGCAAAAGCACTTCGGCCACCAATGGTCGGCCGATCCGGTCGAGTTCGGCGTCTGCATGACACTGATTGCTGAGGCTCTGGCCGTTGCACAACCTACCGCCAGTCGGCATCTGGACATTCTCAGACAGGCAGGCTTTATCACGGTGCGGAAGCATCTAAAATGGTCCTACTGCAAGCGAGATGAAGCCGCGATCAGCGATTATCTCGGTTGGTTGGGTAAGGAGGTTTCTGCGATCACGACTGACAGCTAAAGGCTCTTCGCGCCATGGCGTAAGGGTGCCGCCAACATATGACCGCAAATGCGGCATGCTTCAGGCCGCCGATCCCCTTCCATGGTTCGCATAATTCCGGTGCCTTGAGCGCTCCGGAATCCGCCACCGAACCACGAAGGATCCATGTGCGCAGAGCGCCGTCGCGCCCGCAAAGGGCAACCGCGACAGCCGGTTCCCGAGACACGTCCCGACGATCTTTTCGATTATGCCGACGAACCCGCGCCGGACGGCCGGGAGCGTCGCAGGTCGCCGCTTCGCATCGTCGATATGGAGTCGCTGCCCGTGTTCGACGACTGGCCCGAGAAGGTGCCGATCACCGAGGCCGAGCATCTGAGCGGCGACACCGACATGGTCGCCCTCATTGCCGCGATCATTGCCGAGGAACGCCGCCGCAAGGCCGAAGGCCGCCCCGATCACCAGATCCCCATGCGCCCGGACCATGGCCAGGACATCCTGGACGATCTCAAGCGCAACGCGCAGCCCGGCTATCCCAGCATCGGCCGCCTCAAGGGCCTGGCCGAACTGCGCGGCATCATGACTGCCCTCGAACACGCCGAATTCGGCCTCAAGCCCACCTGAGCGCGCCGCGCTCAGCCCTGCGCCATCAGATAGACGATGCGTCCCAATGCGCCGAAAAGCAGGGCGAAGGCTGCCAGGCCCTGGATGAAAAAGCCCGGATAGCGCCGCAGCAAATCGAGCGCTGCGCGAATAAAATCGGGATGATATGCGAAGCAAGCACCCCATAAGTCGGAGTTCGGTAGCCATATCGCATCATCCCAGCGACGTGATGTCTTCCGCGACCTCTTTCAAATCGTCATTGAGCTGATGATCCCGCCCTTCAAGGCGGCGGATGATGGCCTGCGGTATCGCCCGGGCATATAGCTCGACATGCGCAATCGGAACGACCTCGTCATCGCTGCCATGATAGAGATGGATTGGAACGCCATCGGGAAGGTCCGCTCCGAGTTCGTCTTTAGGCTCTATATCATCGCTCGGCCAACCGCCCTTGCCTATAAATGGCCCGGAAACAAGGAAGATACCGCCCGGCTTGAAATGGGGCGGGTCGGCGGCCATAGCGTTAATCAGAACCGTGGCGCCGACCGAATGGCCAATAAGGACGGCACCGTCATGCAGGCCGGCGAATTCTTTCTCGAGTGCCTGCTTCCAGATCAGATAGGACGGATCAGCCTCATTGGGCATACGCGGATAGCGAACCTCGTAATCCCGCCCCAATGCCTTCACCAGGCTATCGACCAGCTTGTTGTCCCATTCGGCGTATGTGCCCCGCCCGGCCCCCTGGATAAACAGCACTTGGCGTCGCATTCGCAATCTCCAGCTCTGACGAGCCAACAAGAGCACAATTGAGTCAGCAGGAACACAGCCCGACGCTTCTTCAACGCGCAGCCTGAGAAACCTTCCCATACGCTCGGGGGCACAAAGCAGGCGGCGCCGATCCCCAAGACATATCAGTCTGCGTGGAACCGGCGGCTCTCAACACCGTGGGCGCGCATGCGACCCTATCGCACCATAGAGGACAATCGGTGGAGAATGGCGGAGAGGATGGGCCTGAGGTCGAACCTTCTCCATTTCTAAGTCGTTGATCTTTTAGAATTACAACAAGTCACTTCTCATCCATTACACATGAGCGGCGATGAACCGTTAGCTTGTCGCCGATTGTAGAACCCCGGCCATGAGCGGATCATCGCCGTAACTATTGGGGCCGGTGGTACCCTTGCGAAAGCCAAGCGTCACCAAAGCCCAGATACCTATCACAAGCGTCACTAGGTTGAGCAGCCAACCCAGCGTATTGGGAAGCATGATCGACTGCCCGGCAATCATCTGCTCGCTTCCGGTAATGCCCAGCAGATCTCCAATCTGTGTGATCAGGCCAGGCGCCATGAAGACCGCCATCAAAGTGCCGGGCTTGTCCTGATCGTGAAGCCGCTTCACTCCCAGTGCGGCAGCCGGATAAAGAAATGCCAGCGACAGGATCAAACCCGCAAGGGCTCCTAGAGTCGGGCTGACCGCCGTGAGCGGCATCACGATGACGATTGAAAGGATCACTCCAGCCACGACCATGAGAAGGCAACCGATCCAGAATGGCTTACGATTGATGCGCCCGTCGAACGATGTGTAGAGATAGCGGAAATCCATTTTGCGCCTCCAGTCCAGGATGATCGTAGGGGTCTTCGGTTTTGCTTCGGCGTGACGCTGTGCGGCTTACAGCGCCGCGACAATGGCCTTTGCCAGTTCGGTGCTTTGCTGTTTGCGCTTGTCCATGGTTTTCTTTTTCCATGCCGCAGTCGCGTCCATGATCGCGCCAGGTGTGAACTTCTCAGGCATCGTCATGCTGGGGCCGTGATAGGCGCTCAGGCTGAGTTGCAGGTTGCCGTGCCGGACATAAAGCGTCCCAAATCTCGTGCCGAAACGGGCCTCATCGGCAATGCCTTCGACATCCTCGAACTGGAGGCCCTTGCCGTCAGCGAGGCCGGCAATCTGCTTCGCCGCCCCATTATCGGCCTGGGCAACGGCCTCCTGCATGGCGTTGGAAACCTCTTTTGCAGATATGCCTCGCGTAATGCCGCGGAAACTGCTCGATGCCGCCTCTGCCGTGTCGAAGACCTCGACTTCTAGGACCACATCAAGCATCTCCTCGTTTTCCCCCCACTGGTAACCGCATGATGAGGATTGGTCGCTCGTCACTTCGACCTGGCCGGCAGGCACATCGAACAGCTTGGCCACCATTTCTTTTGGGACGATGGCGCACGGCGTTTCTTCCATTGACGCGTCGAAAGTCGTCGAACTGACTATCGGGGCCGTCGTCACCTGCGGGTTGCTGGGAATGGTTTGATCCGACGACGATGTGTCTTTTGACTCATCGCTACATGCGGCTAATCCCAGCCCTAGGAAGCAGACAAGGACAACATGCCGCAGGGTGCGCGAGTTCGGCAACGATCGGTTGCTGGTTGGTGAGGGTGGGCTATTCGACATGGTTCATTCCAGATCAAGTTGCTGATGCGGATGGCTGGCCGGCATGGCGACGACAGGCGCTGTTCATTCGACGATCAGGGGAATGGTGGCTGTCACATCGCCTGTATCGCGCATCTTGTAGCGGATCAGATATTTTCCGGGCGATGACGGTGCAAAGATCGACAGCGGACTGCCCTGCGAGGTGCGCGTCTCGCGCAGGGGCTTGGCGTCGGCCGCCGCGCCTTCAGGCACGATCTCGATGAAATCTTCCCAATTTCCGGGACCTGTCCATTTCACTTCAATTGCCGCACCAACTGCGGCGGATGCCGGTGCCGATAAATTGCCCCTCACCTCTGCCAGCGTCACCGGAACGCTGGCCAGCACGCGCTTCGACTGGGCGAGTACATAGCGGATTTCATAAGCGCCGAGCGCATCCGGCATAGTAATCTTGGCCGGTGAGCCGCTATTGGTGCGCGCATAATCTCCGTATGCGTCTTCTGGAGCGCCCTTTTCCACGACGGTAATGTAATCCCTGTCGGCATTCGGTCCGGTCCACTCGACCTCGACAGTGCCGCCGGGAACGGGAGTATCCAGCGCTTCAACAGTCGCCGAAACCGCCGTCAGCGTCACCGGCTGGCTGGCCAGAACGCGCTTCGACTGCGCCAGCACATAGCGGATTTCATAGGCACCGAGCCCGTCGGGCATGGTGATCTTCGCGGGAGAGCCGCTATCGGTACGCGCATAATCTCCGTATGCATCTTCGGGCGCGCCCTTCTCTACGACGGTGATATAATCTCTGTCCGCATTCGGTCCGATCCATGTGACCTCGATGGTCGCGCCCGCCGGAATTTCAGCCGGAGCTTTGACCGCGGCCTCGGGCAAGACCTCCTTGACGGGCTCTGGCTCAGGCTCCGGTTGCGCTTGAGCGACGGCCACCGTCTCGCCTATGACACGTGTGAGTTCAGCCGCATCGCCAGCCGGGAAATAACGCCCGCCGGTTTCTTCGGCCAGGCACGAGACCTGCTTGCCTTCATCCGATGACAGGCCGAAACCCACCACATGCGCGGTAAAATCCAGACCGCGCTCTTCCAGTTCGGCGGCAACGGCGCATGGGTTCGCTTCGCATGTTTCGATGCCGTCGGTAATGAGAATGACCGTTGCCTTGTCCTCCGTGAAGCGCAGGGCTTCGGCGGCTTGCCGCACCGCCGCTGAGATCGGCGTCTTGCCGAGAAATTTCATGTTGTCGGCAGCGGCGATAATATCGCCGCCCGCATTGGCATGGGGTGGAACCAGAAGTTGGATATCCGAGCAATTGCCCTTCTCGCGGTGGCCATAGGCCATGAGGCCGAGTTCAAGCCCGGCAGGCGCGTTTGTTAAGACATCACGCAGCGCGCTGCGGGCGATTTCAAGTTTCGGCACGCCATCGATCTGCCCCCACATCGAACCCGACCCGTCGAGAACGATAATCGCCTGATCAGCAGCCACAGCCGGTACGCTCAGCGCGAACAAGGCTGAAGCAGCTAGAATTTTCGCAAAAATGTTCATGCCCATTAACCTCTCGATAATCCTGAAAACCGCCGCGCTCTTTTTCGTTCATTGCCGCCCCGGCCGGTGAACCGTCAGTTCGCGCCATTCGATCGCGTCGGGCCCGGCCTGAAGGCGCTGCGTCCAGATATCGGAAATGGCGTCATCCATCAGCCAGGGCTGATGCAGCAGACCCAGCGCGGTCTGGTCCTGACCGGCAATATTCATCGAGATGACGAAAATCATCTGCGGCTTGTCGGCAAAGGCGTCCTCACGGGGTTCCTCACCATGGCGTGTTGCACGGGAAAACAGCTCATCGGCAACGCCCGCCGGCCCCACCATGCCGTTGTCCTCCTCGCGATAGACGGGAGGCTCGAAATCGGGCGGCGACAGCGTTTGCCATTTCCCGTCCGGGCCTTGCGGAATGTCGAGCGACAGGCAGGCCACGCCCAGGCAATCGGCGGCGCGCGCCTGCTCCGCGCTCAATTCCTTGCGGCTGGCGCGAATGACACTGGCGTGCATACCCATCACCTCACCGGTGACGAAGCGCCAACTCACATGCGGACCGACGCCGAAAACCTCTTCAGGCGCGGCATTTTCCGCACCATAAGCTTCGATAACGTCCTTGCGCACAGCCGGACCGAGATTGAAGCGCGTGACCTCGACATAGGCATAGCGAACCTCCGGGTAATCGGGCGATGCCGTCGCCAGCCGGTAGGTGACGCGGTAGCGGCTATGAGGCAGCGGCGCCTCACGGCTTTCCAAAAGAAGAATGCTTTTCGTCACCGGGTCGATGCCGGCATCAGGCCGGAACGCTGAGGCCCCCATGTTCGGAAAGCGCGAAGCGTCGTACCAGTCCCCCTCGGCCAGCGACACCGCATCCATCTCGATGAAGGCATCGGCACCGACATAGGCCTCGAAACGCTGCTGCACTTGCGCCGTAACCGCTTCCGGCAAAACGACGGCAAGCGCTGGCGACAGCGTCAGCCCTGCCTGCGCGACGATGAGCGCCGCCGCGGCACCCATCCGGCGCAGATCAAAAAAGCCAAAAACAGTCCTGGCGCGTGTATTCACCGAAGTCTCCCGTAGCTGTCAGTCAATCCAATTCGCATCAAGGTGTTTTCTCCTGTAAGGCGCTTGACCCGCCCTGCGGCGTCACCCAGGCAAGAGCCTTCTCCTTGAGCGTGCCGAATTTTCCCGAAATCTCATCGAGCCGCGCTTCCCAGGCCGGGTCGGGCTTTTGCCCCTCGATGGTGCGAAAATAGGCCTGCAGCATGCAGGCAATAGCGAACGGCTCAAGCAATGCGGCCTTCACGCTCCAGGCAAACAACAACGCAAAGATCACGCCGCCTGCCGCCCATGCGCCCGGTATCAGGTAAACGATGATCATGGCCGGCGCGAGCATGACAAGGAAAACGAGGAACGACAGGCCATAGACGAACAGGGCGATCCACGCCGCATTCTTCATCATCGGCTTGTAATTCTGGCCATAAAGGATCAACGCCGAGCGCGCGGACTCCCACGGGTTCGTAGCGCCTGTCCTGATGGCATAGGCGAAGATCACCTCGTCGATCAGGCCAACGGCAATGCGCAGGAATGCGCACAATATACCGGCCAATTGTTCAATGCCCGGCAGCGGCAGGATCGAGAGTATGCCGCGCATCAGACCGGTGATGGCGGCAAGAACGCCCTTGACAAGCTGGTCTACCGCAAACAGCACGCTCGCCTCGACGAAACGCTCACGCACGACCGATTGTGCATAGGAGATCTGCGAGCGTCCCTGCGGCATCGCCTTGCCGTCGAGCAGTTCCACAAGAACCGCGATATGCCCGGCCTTGACCAGGTAGAGGATATATTCGCGCAGCCAGTACATGATCACGCCGACAATGCCGAAACCGGCGAGCCCGCCCCATATCGAAGCGCTGGCCTGAAAGCTGTCATCCCCAACCATGCCGATACCCCAGCCGACACTGGCGCCAACGCCGGTGGCCACGACATAGGCGACGGCGATGCCGAAATAGACCAGCATGCGGAAGACGACGAAGGGCAGCGTGCGGCCCATCAAAGAGAGCGCCTTGCCTATTTCAAAATCCCACATCGGCTCCCCTCAATCGTGTCTTTTGATCATTGTCAGCCTGACGACGACGAATCATGGCTTGGCCTTTGGATAGCAAAGGCCAAAATCTCTCGCCCCCTCCATACGAACGGGTGAGGGGTCAGGCTTCCGGACAGGTATTTTGGACCATGTCCACAAAGCGAGCGCACACGCCACCAAGCGTTGAACAAGACATGGCCTTGCAATTGATGATTGTTGGACCGTAGCTTGCGCCTGTTGTCGAAGGGATGCACGAATGCTGGTCAAATTTTCTCACCGTTCTATTCAGGCGGGTGACCGCACGGTCCAACACTACCGTAATGACAGTAAACAGCGTAGGCGTGGAACGCATGCGAGCCGTTTTCGTCACGCGCTTTTGGCAATGGCGATGCTCGCATTTCCCGGTGAGGCCATAGCCACCAGCGATGACGCCGGCGCCCTGCCGCAGCCGACAGGTAAGATCCTGCTGCGCATTACCGGCGATATTTCGTGCACCAATCTTGAAGACAAGGCGGTGTTCGACCGCGCTATGATCGAGGCTCTGCCGCTGACGACGATTGAAACCACGACGGTCGTCACCGATGGCGTCAAGAGGTTCAAGGGCGTTCTGATGCGCGACCTGCTCGACGCCGTCGGCGCGACCGGAACAATGGTGACGGCCAGCGCGCTCAACGACTATGTTGTTACCATTCCCATATCCGACTTCGAGAAGTTTGACGTCCTCGTGGCGTTCCAGATGGATGGCAAGCAGCTCACGCGGCGCGACAAAGGGCCATTCTGGATCGTCTATCCGCGTGATGATTTCGCAGTGCTGCAAGACATCAGATATGATTCGCTTTGGGTATGGCAGTTGAACCGCCTGGATATCCAATGACGGAGCGACAGCAGAACCTTGTTACCTACGGCGTACCAGCCTTCGTGGCGATAGCGTTCGCCATCTTCATGGCATTCTCGATGACGACGCTGGCGCGTATTCAGGACGATATGCGCCGTAATGTCGGAGCAAACATGCTATGGGTTCTCAGCCAGACCGAAAGCGCCGGGCTGCGCTTCGATGCAGAGGTCGCAAGGCGCACCAACGGCGACATTGGCAAGACCGATATTCAGCTTCGTTTCGACATCTTGTTGAGCCGCCTGACACTTCTGTCACAGGGACGCCAGAGCCGATATCTAGAAGAACTGGGCATGGCGGACGCTATCGCCGATAAATCGGCCGTCGTGCTCGCACTCGAACCACTGCTTGGCAGTATCCAGCCGGGAAACACCGCCCTCTCTGCCAATATCCATGCAACTCTCCAGCCGTTGAACTTGCTGCTTGGTCGGGCGTCCAATGCAGCGATGGTCAGGCAATGGGAGGAGTCGGGAGCACGGCTGGACCAGTATCGCACCGCCGTACTGGAGGTGATCGGCGCGGCAATCGGCACCATGCTCAGTGGCCTCTTTCTCGCGGCGGCCCTGCTGATGGCACTCAATAAGGCAAGGGCGGCGGAACGCTTGCTGCGCAAGGAAAAAGAGTTTTCCGACCTGCTGATCAGTTCGAGCGGCGAAGGCATCATCGCTCTCGATGAGAGGTTGCGATGCATGCTGGTCAACCCCGGCATGAAGCGCCTTTTCGGTGCAACGCAACAGGATTTCGATGGCAAGGATATTGCCGGCATTTCTCCATTCTTCGCGGAAACCAGGGTGCGCGCCGCATTCGAGCGCGCGCTTGCCGGCAAGGACACCTTCGTCGGCGACGCGCCCGTCGATCGGGCGAAGGGCGAGGCGGCGCTTTATGTGGACGTCGCCTGCTTTCCATTATGCGCCGATGGCAAGGTCGCGGGCATCATCGCCTTCATCCGTGACGTTACCGAGCGGCACGCCGCGCAGCGTGCGCTGATGCGGCACAGCGCCGAACTGGAGCATGAGGTGCGCGAGCGCACACAGGAACTGGATCAGGCCCGGCAGTATCTCATTTCGGCAATCGACACCGCGCCGGATGGATTTGCGGCGTTCGACACTGAGGGCAAGCTCGCGCACGCCAATCGGCATCTCCAGAAACTTTTGCCGCCGAAGGAGTCTCTCCTGGAGACGGGGACACCCCTCCAACAGGTTCTGGATGCCGTAAAGGCGCTCACCATCACCGATGAGCCGGGAATTTTCGACGGCGGCGCCCGCAACGCAGGAGAGATGCGCGCCGATCTCCATATGCCGGGCAACAAGTGGTTCCAGATGACGGTTCGCCCGATGCAGGCGGGCGGAACTGTGATGCGCCTTGCCGATGTGACGCCATACAAGATCACTGCGCTTGCGCTGGAGGATGCACTTGAGAAGGAACAGAGCATCAGCGAGGTTTATCGCAGCTTCGCGGCGATAACCTCGCACCAGTTCCGCACGCCGCTGGCCATCATCGATTCCAGCGTTCAGCGCCTTGCCCGCCGCGCCGGCAAGGTCAGCCCGGACGAGATCACCGAGCGCGCCGCAAGGATCAGGGCCGCCGTTACCAAGATGACCCGCCTGATCGACAGCACACTGGGCATCGCCCATGTGAATGCCGCGCGGGAACAGGCAGATATCGCGAGTTGCGATGTTGTCGCCCTCGTTGCGCAGGTCTGCGCCCAGCAGGGCGAGGCGATGCCCAAACGCCGCATCGTTCTGACCTGCCAGACCCCGGCCATCGAAGCCAGATGCGACCCCGTTCTCATTGAGCAGATCCTCGCCAATCTTGTTTCCAATGCCCTGAAATATTCAGCGCCGGAAGAGACGGTCGATGTAAAGCTATGGACCGCCGACGGATCGTTTTATTGCGCGGTAAAGGACAACGGCATCGGCATTCCCGCCGATGAAGTGCCATATGTCTTCGACCGCTTCTTCCGCGCCAGCACGGCACGCGAAATCAAGGGCAGCGGCCTTGGCCTCAATCTCGCACATCATCTGGCGCGCATGCATGATGGCGACGTGACGGTGAAAAGCCGTGCAGGCGTCGGTTCCACCTTCACCATGCGCCTGCCGTTGGCGGCGCGGCGGCAGGCGGCGCACGCGGCTTGAATGACAGATACAGCAAGATGAGCGAAATGATGGCAGGCACCGCGACAGGCAAGGCACATCACATAGAGGCAAGGCCCCTCGTGCTCTGTGTCGAGGATGAGGACGATCTGCGCGGCGATCTCGTCGAGGAGCTTGAGGAGGCCGGCTACAGCGCTCTGGAAGCCGGCGATGGCGAAAAGGCCATGGCTCTGCTGGCTACGGTCAGGCCCGATCTCATCCTTTGCGATGTGAACATGCCGCTTCGGAACGGCTATGACGTCCTGCACGCCATACGCAACACCCGCCCTGACCTTGCCGATGTTCCCTTCGTTCTTTTGACGGCGCTGGCCGAAGCCAACGAAATTGCCGATGGAAAGCGCGCCGGGGCCGACGATTATCTGGTCAAGCCCGTCGATTTCGAATTGATGCTGGCGACCATCGATGCCCGCCTGCGTCAGGTTTCGCGCATGCGCACGAAGACCGTGGGCGAACTCGATAAAATTCGCCATGCCATGACCAATCTCAAGACGCAGCAAATCCGCAACACCTTCGACAGCACAGTGCGCATTCTCGATTTTCTGGCGCTGGGGATAGTCCTTCTTGACCGCCATGAAGGCGTTGTCTTTGCGAACCGGGCGGCGCGCGCCCTGACCGGGCCTGACGACGGCCTGGTCATCTCCAGGACGATGAAGGCACCGCTTGCCCGCCCGTCGCGCGAGTTGAAACGCGTTCTTTCAGCGACCATCGAGGCCAGCATGGCCGGCAACGATCAGGTGAGTTGCCTTGCCTTGCCCCGGCCATCTGGCTGCCGCGACCTGCTGCTCCTGGCCTGCCCGCTGATCGATGGCGGGCCGCTTCTCGACCCCGACTTTCGCGAAGGGCCGGCCATTGCCGTCTTCATCTCCGATCCCGAGCATCGTCCTCATGTGCGCGAGGAAATCCTGTCCGGGCTGTTCGACCTGACCCCGACCGAAGCGCAGATCGCCCTGGCTCTGGCCACCGGCCAGCGACCCGACGAAGTAGCCGCAAGCTTCGGCGTTTCGCCGACAACGACGGCCTTTCATATGCGCAACCTGTTCAGAAAGACCCACACCAGCCGGCAGGCTGATCTCATCGCGCTGGTTCTGGCTGGGCCGATGGCGCTGACGTTCGATTGAGCGGGATTGACGGGCCAGGCACCATTTAAAGGTCCGATTCCGCATTGCCTCTGCGCACACAGTGGCTCCGACCGCCATCACCTACCTGCTACTCCAGCGGCGGATTAACCCGGGCCATTATACCCACGGCCACCGTCTGTCGGTCGGCGCCGCATCGGATACGTCCAGCCCGCCATACTTGGCCGTCCACATGTAGAAGATCGTAAGCGCTGTGCTGATCACACGGTGGCGGCTTGGTTCCATGGCAGGAGTTGGTCGATAGCTGCATTCTTATGGCCTGCGGCAATGTCACGAAGGGTCGCGGCCATCCAGGCGTAGGGATCGACGTGGTTGAGTTTGCAGGTTTCGATCAGCGAGGCGATGACGGCCCAGTTTTCGGCTCCAGCATCGTGACCGGCAAAAAGCGCGTTCTTCCGGTTGAGGGCAATCGGACGGATGGTGCGCTCAACGGCATTGTTGTCGAGCTCGATGCGGCCATCATTCAGGAACAGCTCGAGCCCGATCCAGTATTTGGCGATGTAGCTCAGTGCCTCTCCGAGCGGCGCTTTGGCGGAGACGCGGGCGCGATGGAGGTCGAGCCATGCCTTTATCCGGGCAACGGCTGGTCCGGATCGTTCCTGGCGAGCAGCGAGACGCAGTTCGGGGCCGAGGCCTCGGATCTCGGCTTCTATGGCATAGAGCTCGCGGATCAGGCGCACACCCTCTTGTGCAATCGGGGCAGGGCACGAACGACCGAAGCAATCCGGCGCGCGGAAGCGCCTGGCTCCAGCCGGATGACCACCGATCCCAGCACGATCTCCGGCCCAGCCGATGCCGCCGGCTCCGCCGCCGCCAGTGCCTCATCAACCGGAGCGACCACCAGCGTCGCAAACTCCACCGCATCCTCTGGTGCCGGCAACACCAGCTTCCCGTTCCGCGCAAGGGTTCGCCAAGAGGAGACATGGTTGGCCTTCAGCCCATGCCGCTCCGCAACTTCACCGACGGTCGCCCCCGGTCGCAACGTCTCGGCGACAATCCGAGCCTTCACCTCATCGGGCCACTGCCGATTGCGGCGGCGCCTCCCGCCGTTTGTGAGAAGCTCCAATGGAGCGTCCATGGAGAAACTCCCGCACTGATATCAATTAGTGCGGAATCTCACGGCTGACAAAAGAACGGAAGGTGGTGCGGGAACACCGCTTACGGTTTACACCCTCAAACAGGCGGAATTTCCGCCGGTTCATCTCGCAACGATCAGGCAAGGGCAATGCCGAGGGGGAGCAGATGGCGCGTGAACAGGGCTGGACGGCGCAGAGTAATCCATGGGCCCGGTGTCGATCTGGCGGCCCCATGAAACGCTCAGTCGTGTTCATCGCGCTTTGACGCGAACCATACCTTCTCAATGGCCGAAAATGATCGCGGCGACCGACCAAGTTCACTCATGGCCTGCGCCACGATTGCGCAGGCGCTTTCCTTGTTCTCGGAGGCTACATTGCCCACGGCCCGGATGCCGTGGCTCTCGACCAGCTCTGCCACAACCAGAGCGACCACAAGATCCGGCAAAGCGGTTTTTCGTGGTCGTCCGGACGGGCTGGGGCGTTTCAGCCCGCCACGCAAGTGGTCGCAAACGAATCGACGGAGGGGAACGGGCAACCGCAGGTCTGCCTCAACTCTTGAAGCTGCATGAAGGGCCAGTGCATCGAAAGCGACCGGGTCAACAGAGCATCCGCGACCAAGTTCCTCGAGCTTTTCGAGATAGGCACAACTGGCTTCGGTCTGAGCTCCATCGGGTGCCAGACCCTTCCGCCAATCACTCTCCATATCAATGCTTACAAGGCTTCTGCCTTGCGCTGAGTGCGGCTGCCGATCGTGCTCATACTGCTCACCGAGTTCGTCGAGACACCTGAGCAGATCGACCGTTCTCTGCTCCACTACCGGCAGGTCAGCGGGAGCTGCAACCGTACTCAGATCGATCAGGCGCGACTTGGCGAATGCAACGAGTTCTGAATGGGACTTCTGCATGACTGAGACATGCTAGACGAGAATGGAAGACAATCAACGTGTCTGGACATACGGGAGCGCTGGCGGATACTCCATGTCTCTATGGTTTCAAGCCAGACGCGAAGATGGCTGATCGATCTCGTGCTGGCCGGAGGTGCCCTCGCTGCGTGCTATGTCAGTTTGGCCTAAGCGATATCTGAAGCTCCGACAGTTCTCGGACAAGGTCGTCGTTCATGCCGGAGAAGAGGCTAATCAATTCATCTTGGCGCGGTTGGCCAAAGGCCAGCCGGTAAGTGGCCAGAGATGTGATGAGAGCTTTGTAGCGTTCCTTCTCGCGGCTGAAGGGCGGAATGAGCGCAACCCGCTCAATCTTGTGATTACCTGGGTAGACCCAGAACGGAATGATGTCTCCCGAGCGGCCCCTTGAAACCTCATCAGCTTGCGCTGCCTCAAACATGGAGACCCATGGTGATTGCCTGCTCTGGGCAGCGAGAGGAGTGGCCGAAAAAGCAGCGACGACATTACGCCGAACAGCATGGTTTTTGTAACGATGGACCCGTCCTTCACGCTGCTCGATATCAACAGGGTTTCGCGGGAGGTTCCAATGCACAATCCGAGAGCAGTAGGGATGAAAATCCAATCCTTCCTGTCCAATCGACGTGGAAGCGAGAACAAATGGCCGAAACGGCGACTTGAAGGCCGCTTGGACCACGGATGTTCGGCGGACATCCTTTTCGTCTTCGGCTTTTGTTGCAAAACGCATGGCGAAACGGGCACGCACTTCGAATGTCTGATCATGCAGACGACCTGCTTTTGTCGACCAGTGGTCCAAAGTGATCTGGGCAGGGCGCAAGGCGACCACAGCAATCACGTTTGATGCAATGATCGTCGCGCGATCCTGCGGAGCTAGTTTTTCGGCGCGCTCGCTTTCCAGGACGAGATGAAGATATTCGTCCAAAACCGCCGGAAGGTCGTTTCGCGCGGCGTGCTTTATGATATCGCGCCAATAATTGAGAGGCGAGGTTTCAGCGAGCAATGCGCGGGTTTCGGGTTGATTGTATAGGCTGCGAAAACCAAGCGCGATTCCGATTGATGCGCTGATCAATACAGGATCATCTAAGGCGACCTCCGGGCAAAGTCGCGAAAGTGCACGCAGCGCACATACCGCAGGCGAGCCAAGCGCAAGGCTGGCGAGCTTTTCAATCACTGTGTCAGGATCGACATCGCCCTGATGCTCGTCAGTTTGGAGTGCATCGCGAAGTGTGGCGATGGTCCGAGACATCGCTCCATGTTCGTCGTGTCCCTCATGGTCAACAACGCCGACATTCGCCCATTCCACTTCGCGCCCGAGCGTCCTGTCCAGCGCAAGTGCGAGGAGCCGGTCATTTGTTTGAGCGAATTCTGCAATGGCGTCCACAGCAAGCCGTTCACGCAGAACCATGCAGGCCTGAGCGTGCAAGTTTTCGTAGCTTTCAGCGCGGCCGAACTGCCGCTCCAAAGCGATAGGATCAACAAGCTCTGCCAACGACGGCGACGGGTAGAGCATCGGCACAAGCTCATCGATGCCAATCGGCCTGCTGGTCCGGCTGACAAGATCCGGCGACATACCCATTCGGCGGCTCGCCTCGTGCGAAAGTAAAGCCGCGATCGCGTCCGGCACCATCGACCAATCTGAAAAGACCAATGCCTTTGTGGCCGACCTTGGCGTGCCGAATGAGGGACGCGATGGCGGGATCCAGAGCGATCGATCAAGGGCGTCGCTGAACGCCAGATCCGCAAGGGCACGCATCCTCCCGTTGCGAAATGGAATCGCTCCGTATTCCTCGACCTGCTTTTTGCTGATGAAGTGCGTTGAGGCATCTCGAATGGCCTTGCGCAGCTCTGCGGCCGGCTTGGGTTTCAATGCCTGAAGCCGGTCGCGCAACTTGTACCCCCTCATGAAGTTCAGCAGGTAAGGAGCCGATTTCCAGTACTCGACGATGCTGGGAGCACCTACGAGTTCTGCAACTTTCGCTACTGCCTTCGCCTCTCGCAGATCATCGGTGGCGATCGATACCTCGGGCATGACTTCTTGGACGAGCGAATTGCGATCTTCGGTAGAATCAACGCGTTCAGTGCGGGCAATGACCTGGCTCAGGATGCCATGTAACCTGTCTCGTTGCGCTATTGCTGCCGCTCGGGCATCTGGCATCGACTGGAGCGATCGCCTGAACTTGATGAGCTCGCTCTTCAATTCCTCCACGCGGGCCGGGCCTTCAGCATCGCCGAACAGAAAGCGCATTGTCCGCAAAAAGTCGTCGTAGTGCTCGCCATCTTCCGGCGCATCGCTGCTCAGCGTTAGCATGCGATAAGGCGTGGCGGACAGAAGCAGGAGCCTTGCCTTCGATCCATCCTCCCCATTGTATGAGAACAAGGCCCGCGCCAATTCTGCGGCCGCTGCCTTTTCAGGCGCTACCTCGACATCATGATCGTGCAGGAGTTCAGCGAAGCGCTGGAATTCGTCGAGAATGATGAGGTCCGGTGTCAATGCGTCCACACAGATCTTCGCAAGCATCCGGCGCAGCTCACCGATCATCGCTGCGGGGCGCTGGTCGTCGGGGTAGTTGGGATGCTTGTGCCTTCTGGCGAGATCCGCCGCCTCACGGATCCTTTCGATAAATGTATCATCGACCACCCGGTTAAACTTGTCAGCGATATCTCGCGAAATCCGTTCGCTTCGAATCCATGCGGTCCAGTCCGGCCAGTTCTCATCGGAAACGCCGCCACGGAACACTCGTTGGATGCCGCGATGGCGCAGACCGATTCGCTCACGGAGCATTTCAAAGATCAGCGCCCGTTCCGGTGCAGTCCCAAGGGAGGACTTAAGATCTAGCGCCGTTCCAGGGGTAAGGCTGATCAGATTGATGGGTCGCGAAGCAATCCCGCCTTTCTTCTCGATCTCAAGCGGCAACAGCGTAAGCCGGGTATTGAGGGGCTTGGTTACAGAACCCACCACATTGAGCGACTTGATGTTCTGTTCAGCAATCGCCTGATTAGAGCAGATGTAAACGATGTCGATGCGGTCGACCTTGCCCATCAGGTGTTCGATGGTCTTCGCAATCACGCCGCGGGCAACCATGGTTTTCCCGAGCCCGACCTCGTCAGCGACTAAGAACTGATCCGTCGGTGATTGATCCGTGAATAGCCTTCGAAAGACGTAGTCGACAGTCGCTTGCTGAAACGGCTTCAGCAACGCAAGGTGCTCGACAGCGCTGTAAGTCACCGGCGCCCCCTCTTGCTCGTTACAAGCGGCTCGAAGCTCTGCCACAGCGCTAGAAACTCCTTGGGAACAATGGTTTCGCCGCCGGCCGGGTCTTCAAGCCGTTCGATTAGCCGGCCGATCTCTTCTAGCTCGCCGCTTTCCAGACTGAGCGCCCGCACCATCGGCTCGAGAAGCGAGGTGCCTCCCTCACCCAAGCGGCGAAGCCACTGACCTTCGCCGCCCGCGTCGCTTTCCAGAATGCTTCCTTCACCAAGCGTGCCGAGCAGCAGACTGAGATAGCGGAAGAAGTTGCCGACGTTCGCGATATGGGCACGAAGAACAGCTGCGTCACGGCCTTCTGGAACGCCGACTAGGCGCGCACCAAGTGTGAACGTCAGTTCCACCTTCGTCGCTTCATCGAGCAGTCGAATTCCGAGCCAGCGTGTAACATCGCCAAGAGGAACAGCGCCCAATGCAAGCTCTGTATCGGAGCCACGCAGCAACCTGCCTACATCATATCCCCGTTCATTAGGGACTGTGATCGCCCGCACGAAGCACCTGACGCCATCCGGCAGCAAAACGTGCTTTTCTTTGGTGGCAATCTGCAGTTCAAGATGGATCAGGTCGCCCTCTTCGGAGCAGTGGAGATCAAGTGGCAGCGCCGAGATGTCTGACCGCATCTTCTCCAGCGCCTTTTCCGCCGCCATGGCCGCGTCCTGCGTCGGTGGTTCGCTCGGCGTGTAGATGGCGAGCAGCCGCTGGAACGCCTCGGAGAACAGGACGTCGTCGATCGTACCCATGCGCGTCTTCGGGCCGTCCAATATTGCCATCACCTCGACATTTTGCGTCTTCCCGCGCTTGGTCGGAATCGTCGCAGCCGTGGTAGCATTTGCCGAACCGAGGTGGATCTGGAGGCGCGATCCTCGTTCGACGAGGTAGGCTTTCGCATGAAGCCCCTCGAGATCGGTCGAACTTGGGCCATCTGCTCCTTCGGCCTCATACTCCGTTGCACGCTCATCGAGAGTCGAGATCGTGAAAAGCTCGCGTGTCTCGGGACCTATGCAGTCGAGTTCCTCTGCTCGCGATACGAGCCGGAGGTTATCGCGCGAGCCGTATCCGTCGGACAGCCTTTTCAGCGCGGGAGCAGAGATAAAAGGTGAAAGAACTGCAAGCTTCTCGCCTCGGGGGAGCGCCCAGCCGTCACCGTCAAGACCATTGACGGCGAAGCTGACCTTTGTTGCGCCAGCAGGCAGACCCTCCCACCAGGTTCGTTCCAAATCCGAGATCAGCGAAGGCAGGAACTTGGGCGTCGCAGGCCGGGTGGCTGGATTGGCTAGCCTGGGCAGGGCACGCAGCAACTTCGTCAGTGCGCGGTTATTCTCATTCTCTTCATCCTGTACCTCACTGTTGATTGCCACTGAGAAGTGACCCAGTAGGCTGGGGTATTTCCACTGAGATTTGACCCATGTTTGAACCTTGCCCCTGGCTGTTGCAGCGGGGGCTATGGAGTGATCGACATGGCGTTATTGAGC
>Ga0206102_1000039_pt1 | contig 92049 bp, 89 predicted proteins | sample 1B1Ametagenome_FD_148645 | JGI IMG/M metagenome (GOLD analysis project Ga0206102, IMG submission 148645) | Enriched microbial communities from leaf-cutter ant dump, University of Wisconsin, Madison, United States - 1B1A | ecosystem: Environmental > Terrestrial > Nest > Insects nest > Nest dump... | reverse complement strand
AGGTTGCCATATCCGTATAAGTGCGGCAATCGCTTAGAATCGCCAGAATCGCGATGATCAAGATTTCTTCAAATTTATGGCGGATACCATTGCCTCTGCGTGGATCTGGGATATCATTGAGAAATTCCAAGAGGGTTCGCTTCATTTTCGCCCAACTTCCTTCTTTTTCCTTGTTGAGCTATTGATTCGACAAAGTCTTGTGATTTCCCCTATTGCTTCTCATTTTCGTAAGCGATTGCCCTGCGGACACCTGCAACCTGCACGACTATTTGCGCGGAATATGCTACAATGGGCTATTGAAGACATTTTCACGCGAAGGATGGATAACCGCATGTTTATTTCCAACGATTGGATCGACTATGAGCTGCTCGATACCGGCGACGGCGAAAAGCTGGAGCGCTGGGGCACCTACGTGCTGCGCAGACCCGATCCGCAAATCATCTGGCCGCTGGCCAGCGAAACCGGCGCGTGGAAGCAAGCCGACGCCCACTACCACCGCAGCAGCAGCGGCGGCGGCCAATGGGCCTACCGCACCGAGCTGCCCGAGCGCTGGACGATTGCGCTGCACAACAAGCTGTCGTTTTACATCAAGCCGACCGGCTTCAAGCATACCGGACTATTTCCCGAGCAAGCCGTCAACTGGCAGTGGATGATCGAGCGCATCCAGAACGCCGGACGGCCGATCAAAGTGCTCAACCTGTTTGCGTATACCGGCGGCGCGTCTGTCGCCTGCGCGTATGCCGGAGCGGAGGTGTGCCATGTCGACGCCGCGAAAGGCGTCGTGCAGTGGGCCAAGGAAAACCTGCAGCTCTCCGGCCTTGGCAGCCGGCCCGTGCGCTTCATCACGGACGACGTGTTCAAATTCGTGCAGCGGGAGCAGCGCCGCGGCAGCAAATACGACGCGATCATTATGGACCCGCCCTCTTACGGCCGCGGCCCGAACGGCGAAACGTGGAAGCTGGAGACCGACTTGTTCCCGTTCATCCAGTCGTGCATGTCGATTCTCACGGACAAGCCGCTTTTCCTGCTAGTCAACTCGTATACGACCGGCATCTCGGCGACCGTGCTGCACAACATTTTGACGATAGCGATGAAAAAGCCTTACGGCGGCACGATCACCAGCGGCGAAATCGGCCTGCCAATCACGCATTCCGGCCTGACTCTGCCGTGCGGCATCCTCGCGCGCTGGGAGGCTTAAGCGATGGCCGGACCGCACGATGTATCGGAAGCGTCGCGCATTCCCGTCCTGTACGAGGACAACCACCTGCTGGTCGTTGTCAAGCCGGTCAACATGCCAACGCAAGAGGATGACTCCCGCGATCCCGACTTGCTGAACGTGCTTAAGGCCGATCTCAAACATCGCCACGGCAAACCCGGCAACGTGTATCTCGGGCTGGTCCACCGGCTGGACCGGCCGGTTGGCGGCGTGATGGTGTTGGCCAAAACGTCCAAAGCCGCATCGCGATTATCCGACGCAGTGCGGACCAGGCAACTGGACAAAACGTATATCGCCGTTGTCCACGGCAAGCCGTCCAGGCCGCAAGACACGCTGCGGCACTGGCTGCGCAAGGATACGCGCACGAACACCGTGTCCGTCGTCAAGCCGGGCGCGGCCGACGCCAAAGAAGCCGTGCTCGACTACCGGACACTGGGCAGCGCCGACGGGCTTAGCCTCGTGCAGATCAAGCTGCACACCGGGCGGCCGCACCAGATTCGCGTGCAGCTGGCCGCAAGCGGCTGCCCGCTTTACGGCGACCAACGTTACGGCAGCGGTGTGAACAAGGTCGGCCAGCAGCTCGCCCTCTGGGCGACGCGGCTTGGCTTCGAGCATCCGACGCTCAAGGAAACACTGGTGTTCACGTCGCGCCCGCCCGAGCAGCATCCGTGGTTTCTCTGGTCGGAACTAATTCGCGACCTTCCCCAATAAATAAATCAGCACCTTCTGATTGTGAGCGGAAACGCGGTTGAGATACGAGTGCAGGAGCTCCTCGCGAATGCGCACGCCTCGCACGCATTCCGCTTTTCCTTTGTCCGTCACGTTCACCCAGACGATCCGCCGGTCCTTCTCGTCGCGCTCGCGGACGATCAGCTCGTTTTTCTCCATCCGGTCGAGCAGTGTCGTCACCGCCGCCGGCGTCGTGGCCAAATATTCGATCAAATCCGACGGCTTCATGCGGTCGCTCGACTCCAACAGCTCCAGCACGTTAAGCTGGCCCTCCGTCAACGTCGGCGACAGCTGGCTTTCCATTTGCGATTTCAGCTCTTTGGACAGTCGCGACCAAAGCTTGCCGAACTCCTCGGAATACATTGCCCATCCACCCTTTTCTCCGAAATTGCTGCAATTACCCGAAGTATAACATGCCTAAGCCGCATAATAAAGGTTAATGCCATTAATATTTTCAGACACCAATCGCCTTTGCATACACTTTGCCGTCGAACGCCCGGACAAGCTGGCGCACGCTGCTGAACGCTGCCGGACAATCGTGACTTTCGGCACCGCTGCGCCAACACTTGGCTCCCGCCGCTCGGCACCAAACCTCTGTAAATAATCCCCATACCCCTTGCCTGCGATTAACGTTTCCCCGGCCCGGCTCATATACTGCTTATGGGCAGCACCCCCGACAAAGGAGTGATTCGGATGGAAGCTTGGAAACAGGAACTGGGCCGCAAGGCGCTGGAAGCCGGATTATTAAAAGACCCACGCTGGCTCGATCGCCTGGACGATCCGATGCCGTTGTGGGTCATCTTGGAGGTGGCGTTGCAGCTGCAAGATAAGCTGGACCCGCCGACCTTTAGTTATGATTAAAGAAAACGCAACACGTCGACGATCGCATCCGTCTTGCCGACCGGCACCAACTGCTTGCCCGGCGACCTGCGGTCATCAAGCGGCGCCGTTTCCGTAGAGAAACGCACCCGCTCCCCGCTGCTCATCATCGCAGTAATCGTATAATCCATCTTGACGATAAACGAGCGCAGCAACGCCGAACCGTTCGGCCGCACCCGCTTGCCTTCCTTGAATTCGAACGTGGCGATCCCTTTGCCGCCGCGCCCCTGAATCGGATAATCGACGACGAGCGAACGCTTGGCGTAGCCGAGGTCGGAGATCACCAGCACCTCGCCTTCATCGCCGTACACCCATTCCGCCGACACAACCTCGTCGTCCTCACGCAATGAAATGCCGCGCACGCCGGCTGCCGCCCGGCCCATCGGGTTGACCTCCTCCTCGCGGAAGCGGATGCTCATGCCGAGCTTGGTGACAAGCAAAATCTCCTTCGTGCTGTCGCTTGGCTGCACATGCAGCACCTCGTCGTTTTCGCCGACCTTGCAAGCGACAATGCCGATCGAACGGCTGGTCATATATTCCTTCAACTCCGTGCGTTTGACCTGGCCGCGGCGCGTGACGAATACGAGCGATTTGCCCGGCTCGTCGAAGCTTTTTACCGGAATGACGCTGACGATGCGGTCTTCCTTGGGAATCGGCAGCACGTTGACGATCGGCGTGCCGTTTTCTTTCCACTTGTACTCCGGCACTTGGTGGACAGGCAGCAGGTAGTACTGGCCTTTTTTCGTAAAAATCAGCAGGCTTTCGATCGTGTTGACATCAAGCAGGAAACGCAGGTAGTCGCCTTCCTTCAATCCCGTGGTCTCCAGCTCGCCGCCCGAACGGGTGAACGACAGCTTGCTGATCCGCTTCACATATCCTTCGTTGGACAACGTCACCAGCACGTCCTCCGGCGTCACCAGCACCTCGAGATTGACCTTCAACTCCTCGACCTCGCCCTGAATGTCCGAACGGCGGTCGATGCCGTATTTGCCGCGGATTTCGCCGATTTCGTCCTTGATCACGCCCAGCAGCTTCTTGAGGCTGCCGAGAATGCCGCGCAGGTAAGCGATCGTCTTCTGCACGTCCTTGAGCTCTTTCTCCAGCGACGTAATCTCCAGATTGGTCAAGCGGTACAATTGCAGCACCAGAATCGCGTCGGCTTGACGCTCGGTGAAGCCGAACTGCGCAACCAGGTTGTTTTGCGCGTCCTGGCGGTTTTTCGACGCCTTGATCGTCGCGATCACCTCGTCAAGAATGTTCAGCGCCTTGACCAGCCCTTCCAGCACGTGAGCGCGATCTTCGGCCTTCTCCAGCTCGTATTGCGAGCGGTATGTCACGACTTCCTTCTGATGTTCGATATACGCCGTCAGCATCTCCTTGATGCCAAGCTGGCGCGGCGTCTTGTTGACAATCGCCACCATGTTGAAATTGTAGGTAATCTGCAGGTCGGTTTTTTTCAGCAAATAGGCCAAAATCCCCTGCGCATCCGCATCCTTTTTCAGCTCGACGACAATCCGCAAGCCGTTGCGTCCGCTTTCATCGCGCACCTCGGCGATGCCCTCGACCTTTTTCTCCAGCCGGATGTTTTCCATCGCCGTCACCAGCCGCGACTTGACGACTTGATACGGAATTTCCGTGATGACGATCATCTGCTTGCCGCCGCGCAGGTCTTCAATCGCCGTTTGGGCCCGCAGGTAAATGCGCCCGCGGCCGGTCCGGTACGCTTCGCGGATGCCTTCCTCGCCCATGATGATGCCGCCCGTCGGGAAGTCCGGGCCTTTGACGATGCCCATCAGCTCCTCCAGCGTCATCTCCGGGTTATCGATCAAAGCGACGCAAGCATCGATCACCTCGCGCAAATTATGCGGTGGAATTTCCGTCGCAAAACCGGCGGAGATCCCGCTGACCCCGTTGACCAGCAAATTCGGAAACCGCGAAGGCAGCACGACCGGCTCCTTGGTCGTATTGTCGAAATTGTCCTTGAACAACACCGTGCGCTTTTCGATATCGCGCAACAGCTCCATGGCGATTTCGGACAAGCGCGCCTCCGTATACCGCATCGCCGCCGCCGGGTCGTCGTCCAGCGAACCCCAGTTGCCATGGCCGTCGATCAGCGGATGGCCCATCTTCCACGGCTGCGCCATGCGCACCATGCCCTCGTAAATCGAGGAATCGCCATGCGGATGGTAATTGCCCATCACGTCCCCGACCGTTTTAGCCGACTTGCGGTACGGCTTGTCGGGCGTATTGCCGGCATCGTACATCGCGTACAAAATCCGCCGTTGCACCGGCTTCAAGCCGTCGCGCACGTCGGGAATCGCCCGGTCCTGAATAATATATTTCGAATAACGCCCGAAGCGGTCGCCAACGACCTCCTCCAAAAAGGCGGGTAAAAACTGCTCCAGCATACTCAACCTTCACGTCACCACTCTTTATCGTCTCTTGTTGATCGGTCCCCTGCCGCATGGCGGCTGTCCGGCCTGCGCCCGCACCGAGCGGGCCGATCTACTCCTCGAACTCGGCGAAATCGACATTTTCGATGATCCAGCGCTTGCGCGGGTCGACTTTATCGCCCATCAGCGTCGACACCCGGCGCTCGGCTTTAGCCGCGTCTTCAATCTGCACCTGCAACAGCGTGCGCGATTCCGGGTTCATCGTTGTTTCCCATAGCTGATCGGGGTTCATCTCGCCCAAACCCTTGTAGCGCTGCAGCTCGCTTGATTTGCCGAACTGCTTGAGCAGCGCCTGCAACTGATCGTCGGTCCAGGCATACTTTTGCGCGCTTGTCTTGCCGGATTTTTTCGTGACTTTATACAGCGGCGGCTGGGCGATATACACCTTGCCTTCATCGATCAGCGGCTTCATATGGCGATAAAAAAACGTCAGCAGCAGCACTTGAATATGCGCGCCGTCCGTGTCGGCATCGGTCATGATGATGATTTTGCCGTAGTTGCATTCGCTCACATCGAACTCCGAACCAATGCCCGCGCCAATCGCCGAAATGATCGCTTTGTATTCGTCATTTTTCATAATATCGAGCAGCTTCGATTTCTCCGGGTTCATCGGCTTGCCTTTGAGCGGCAAAATCGCCTGATGCTTCGAATCGCGCCCCTGCTTGGCCGAACCGCCGGCCGAATCGCCTTCCACGATGAACAGCTCGTTGCGCTGCAAATCTTTCGACTGCGCCGGCGTCAGCTTGCCGTTGAGGTTCGAGCTTTCGCTTTTGCCCTTCTTGCCCGTGCGGATTTCCTCGCGCGCCTTGCGCGCCGCTTCGCGGGCTTTGGCCGCCTGCACCGCTTTTTTCAGCATCATCTGGGCAATGGGCGGATTCTCCTCGAGGAACACGGCCATCTTGTCGGCGACCACGGCGTCTACCGCGCTGCGCGCTATGGCGCTGCCGAGCTGGTCCTTCGTCTGCCCGACGAACTCCACTTCGCCCATCTTGATATTGATGACGGCCATCATCCCTTCGCGCAGGTCGGTGCCGTCCAGATTTTTCTCTTTCTCCTTGAGAATGCCCGATTTGCGGGCATATTCATTCATCACGCGCGTGTAGGCGGTTTTGAAGCCGGTCTCGTGCGTCCCGCCTCCGCGCGTCGGAATCGAGTTGACGAACGAAGCCAGCGTTTCCGTATAGCCGTCGTTGTACTGCAGCGCCACCTCGACCTCGATATCGTCCTTCTCCGCAGCGAAATGGACAACGGGATGCAGCACCGTTTTATCCTCGTTCAAAAACGCCACAAACTGGCTCGCGCCGCCCTCATACTGAAACGATTCCGCTTTATCCTGGCGCTCGTCCTTGAGATTGACCTGCAAACCCGAGTTCAAAAAGGCGATTTCCTGCAGCCGCTCGGACAACGTATCGTAGTTGATCGTCGTGCCGCCGGCAAACACGCGCTTGTCGGGCTTGAACGTAACTTTCGTGCCCGTGCGGTTCGTATTGCCTGCGACCTCCAGCCCAGTCACCGGCTCGCCGACGTGTTCGATGCCTTTGTCATCGACCCAATATTCGAAGCGCTGCTTGTGGATTTTGCCTTCGCGGTAAATCTCCACCTCCAGCCATTCGGACAAGGCATTTGTCACCGAAGCGCCGACGCCGTGCAAACCGCCTGACTTCTTGTACCCGCCTCCGCCAAACTTGCCCCCGGCGTGCAGCAACGTAAAGACGACCTGCGGGGTCGGAATGCCGGTTTTGTGCATGCCGGTCGGAATGCCGCGGCCGTTATCCGTGACCGTAATCGAGTTGTCCTTGTGAATCGTTACGTTGATCTTGGAGCAAAACTTGGCCAGATGCTCGTCAACCGCGTTATCCACGATCTCCCAGATCAGATGATGCAGCCCGGAAGAGCTGGTGCTGCCGATGTACATGCCCGGCCGCTTGCGCACCGCCACCAGTCCCTCCAGCACTTGAATATCATCTGCGCCGTAATCCGACGGCTGGGCGCCTTGGTTCGCAAATAATTCCAGCTGCTCGGTCATCGAAGCCCTCCTTCTTGTCTTAAAAGTCCGGTGAAAACCAGCGACCTCCGGTCGACAGGGGGTTACACTCGCTGGTCCAACTCCCTATCGCCGCTCCGGCCACTTCTTCGCCGAACTTTTAAAACCTGTATGTTTAAGTAATAAATTAACACGTTTGCCGAAAATTAATTCAGAACGTCCCGGCGCGCAAACACCGCAAACGAAACGATCAGCGAAGCGATGGCCCAAATGCCCAGCACCGTCAGCGAAAAGCTGAGGTCCATGCCAGGAATCGGCGGCAGCGAACCGGTCAAATATTTGGTCAAATCCAGATTGACCATAAACAAATATTTCGCCGATTCCCATGACGACACCATGTTGACGAGAATCGTGCCGGAGATAAGCACCGCCAGCATCACGCCCATCCCCGCCGCCGTGGAGCGGATCAGCACCGAAGTCATCAGTGACATCAACGCGACGACGAGCGACGAAAACCAGACAAGGCCCAGCTCCATCCACATAAAATAACTCTGATCGACTGCCCGCACATGGCTGAAATCGACGTCTGCGCCACTGATCTGCATGCCGACAAACGTCGGCGCGGTCCAGCCGCCGAAGCCAAACACCAGCCCCGAAACGACATAACAAAGCACCGCCGTCGCGATCACGGTCAGCGAAGTGAAGAACACCACCGTCAATAACTTGCTCATTAGGATTTTCCAACGCCGAACCGGTCTTGTCAACAATAATTTAATCGTCCCCGTCGAATGCTCCGACGATACGATGTCTGCGGAAATGACCATGATGATCAGCGGAATGAACAAACCGACGGCGTTGCGCATAAATTCGCGCGTAAACGTCACGGCGTTCGGCGAGCTTGGATCGACGTCATTGTCCAGATAGTAATTGGCGATTTGAATTTGCGCCTGCAACCGCTGCTTCCACTCCTCGGGCGTGCGCGCGCTGCTGAGCCGGCGCTCCCAATCGTTGATGTTTTGCCGCTGCTGCACGCGCCAGTCGGTCGTGCCGAACTGCTTTTGCGCATTTTGCGCCACCCGCATTTGCGCGTAGGTGAACATCGGAATCAGCGCGAGCAAAATCAGCAAAATGACGTAAAATCGCTTTTTCTTGATCATTTTCAGACATTCGTTTTGCACGAGCGCCAGCAGGCTAGCCAATTTTCTCACCTTCCGTCAAGCTGAGGAACAAGTCCTCGAGCGTCGGATTTTTCACTTCTACGCCGTACAGATCGACCCCGTGCGCAAGCAATTCGCGGCTGAGCGCCGGAATGCCCGCCCGGTCCATGCGGGTGACGATGCGCAGCAGCGCTGCTTGGCCGGCAGTAGCCGGCTCTTCGGCCGTTTCGTCCACGGCTTGCACATGCGGCGAGCCGGCGATCAGCCGCTGGGCTTCGTCATGAACGCCAACGCTCCAGACAACGCTGCCGCCCTGTGCCACCAGTTCGTCCACCTTGCCAACGCGGATCACCTCGCCGTGGCTGATGATCGCCACCCGGTCGCACAGCTGCTGGATTTCGCTCAAGAGATGGCTCGATACGAACAAGCTTAAGCCGTCTTGGGCCAGGCGGCGGATAAATTCGCGCATTTCCTTGATGCCCTGCGGGTCCAGCCCGTTCGTCGGCTCGTCGAGAATCAGCAGCTTCGGCCGGCCAAGCAGCGCCTGAGCGATCCCCAGCCGCTGGCGCATGCCCAGCGAATACGTGCGCACCTTGTCGTGAATGCGCTGGTCCATCGCCACGATCTCAACGACCTCGGCAATCCGCGCCTCGTCGACATCCGGCAGCATCCGCGCGAAATGAGCGAGATTTTCCCATCCGGTCAAGTAGGGGTACAATTCGGGATTTTCCACGATGCAGCCGACGCAGCGCAACGCCTCGTCATGCTGCTTGTGCACATCAAAGCCGCAAATTTTGATCGAACCTTCCGTCGGGCGGATCAGGTCGACGAGCATGCGGATCGTTGTCGTTTTGCCGGAGCCGTTTGGCCCGAGAAAGCCGAAAATTTCCCCGGCGTATACCTCAAAGGAAATTCCTTTGATGATTTCTTTTTGCCTGATGCGCTTCTTGACGTTGTTGACCGAAAGCACGGTCGCGGGAGCCGTTTGTTCCAGGCGTGTCACCTTGCATCTCCTCCTACCGCAAAATTTGCGCCATCCGTTCGGCAATCCGCTCGTAACCGTCGCCGTTCGGGTGGAAGTGATCGCTGTATAAATATTTGAGCAAATTGTTTTCAAACAAATCGTAGGTCGGCACCAGCACCGCACCCGGATAACGGTTGATCAGCGCAAACGCGCCGTCGTTCCAGCGCTGCACGACCAGCGAGCCGGCTCGCTCGGGATCGATGTCCAGAAACGGATGGTACAACCCGACATACATCAGCTGCGCCTGCGGGTTCGCCTTGTGGATGATCGCCAGAATTTGCTCCAGCCGCGCCAGCGCCGGCGCGATTCGCGGCTCGGCCGCCTGCGGATTGAACTCCTGCTCATCGCCTTCTCCGGTCAACACGTCCGCACCGCCCTCAAAAATATCGTTGCCGCCAATCGTCAACACCACAATATCCGCTTCGGCAATCGCGTCCAGCGTCTTCTTCTGCGCCAGATCGTCAAGCAGTTGCGGCGTGCGGCGGCCCGGTACGGCCAGATTGTTCAGCACATAGACGGGTTTGCCCGATTGCGCCTCCAGCTTGTCGCGGAAGCGGCCGACATACCCTTTGCCCGTGTTGTCGCCCACACCCGCCGTCAGCGAATCGCCCAACGCCACGATGCGCAGTTGCGGCTTGTCCGCTTGCGGATTGGACGTCGCCGCCGCCGGCGTGCTGATCGCGAACTGGCCCGCACCCGCCTCTGGATACCAGATTTGCCGGGCGGCAAAGCCGAAGCCAACGAGCAGCACCAGCGCAGTGAGCGCCCCGGCCACACCTGCCAGGCTGCCGATCCATCCCGATGATTTCACGTCCGCTTCCCCCTTGTGACGAAAATGCTTAATTCCTTTTAGAGTAAAGGTTCTCGTGAAAATTTGCAAACTTTGGGGCGAAGAAAACGAATAAATGTTCCTATCGGCAAAGGTTATCCACAAACAGCCAATACAAGCTCTTGTGGATAAAATAACGCGCAAAAATCGGAGTCTGACTTGGCCGCCGAGCCGTTCTCACCCAAACGCGAAAAAAGAAGGCCCGGTCGCGGAGCCTTCCTTCTTCAAAGCGCTATCGCAGGTCTGCCGCGCGCGTGTTTGTCCCGGCTTTGCGAAGGTGTCCAGCAGCACTTGGGGTTCGTCTTCGCCAAGCTGGTTTGTCTTGTCCCGGCCACGGCCGCGACTTGCTTTCAGCACCGGCGTGCCTGAGGGCTTGACCCTGGCGGCAGCGGATTTCAATCCACGCTCCCGCTGGCGAAGGAACAACGGACCGACCTACTTTGCGCCGCGCAGCTCCGTCAGCCGCTCCTGCTTGGCAAGCAAGACGTTGACATCAACTTTCATCTCCAACGCCTCCAGCATGCCGCCGATATGATCGCGGAATTGCTCAGCGACGCGTTGCTTCAACTCGGCCAGCCACGACTCCAACTGACCGGCATACGCGCTTTCCAGCTTGGCAACGTAGCGCTCCATCAGTTCGGCCGTCGGCGCGACGAGCCGGTTCTCCAGATCGGCGCGCAGCTTGGCTTTGCCGTCGCCTTCGAAAAACTGCCGTGCGTTTTTGAAATAACCAAGCAGCAGCTTCTCCGTCACGCCCGGCACCTGGAGCTTGTCGTCGGCAGCCGGCGTCTCGTAGACACCCGGCTCAAACGCCTCGCCTTCAAAGCCGTCGACAAGCGCAGCCAGCGCCTCTGCCCAGCGTTGGACGCGGCTTGCGCCCAGCGCGTTCAGCTTGTTTTCCACGCGCAGCGTTGTCGCCAGCACCTCCTGCGACAGGTCGAAGGCGATCATCCGCTGCAGCTCGTTCCAGCCAAAACCAAGCGCGCGCTTCGCTTCGGTCGATTCCTCGCGGAACGCCGACGGATGAAAGGCGTAGTTGAACAGCTCGCCAAAGCGATACATCGAACGTTGCTTGACGTAATACAGCAGCTCCTGAATTTCCTTGCGCAGCTCCTTCTGCTCCTCGGACGCGCCCGCCTCCTCCAGCAGCTGCAAACCCAATCTTTCGGCATTACGCAGCCGCTCGATATGCGCCACCCGCTCGGCTTCGCCGGTGCGAGCACCCTCGATGCGCTGGCGCAACGTCTGCGCCGCACGCGTCAGCTCCAGGTCGGCGGCGTGCACGGCCACCTCGCTTAGCTCCCCCAGCGTAAAGCGCACGAAATCGTCCTCGAAGGCGCGAATGCCCGACTCGTGGACGAGCTGCGGGCTGCCCGTGATTTTGCCTTCGGCCGCCCAGTAGCTGGACAGCGGGTAAATGCGCGGATGGCGGATGCCGTTATGCAGCAAATTCGTCTCGACGTGCTTGACGACCCCTTCCAGCTCCTCGGGACTGGAAGCCAGATCGGCGGCGTTGACGATGAAAAACATTTTATCCAGCTCAAAACTGTCCTTCACCCGGCCCAGTTGCAGCAAAAATTCGCGGTCGGCCTGGGAGAAAGCGTGATTGTAATAAGTGACGAATAAAATCGCATCGGCATTTTTAATATAATTAAACGCCACGCCCGTATGGCGCGCATTGATCGAATCCGCGCCCGGCGTATCGACGAACACGATGCCCTGCGCCGTCAGCGCGTTCTGATCAAAGCGCTCGATATATTCCACGAAACACGATTTCGCTTCATCGGCGACGTAAGCCGGAAACTGCTCCTCCGTAACCGCCAGCTCGCTGCCAAGCTGCGGCGACGCCTCGGCCCATCCGCGCTCGACCGCTTTGAGGAACGAATAATGTGGCTTGCCCTTCGGCGTCACATGCGCCGGCGACAAACCGGCGATGCGCCCCAGCGCTTCGTCCATGCCGGAAGCCGGCACGCCCAGCAGCTCCAGCGAATCGAGCACATCCTGCTCGATGGCGCGCGCCGACTTCATCTTGACCTTGGCGCTGCCATGCGGCCAACCGTCCTGCGGCGGCACGATGCGGTTGATCGCCGCCGTCGTCGGGTTCGGCGACACCGGCAGGATGCGCTGGCCAATCAGGGCGTTGGCGAACGACGACTTGCCGGCGCTGAACGCGCCGAACAAGGCGACGGTGAACGTCCGGCCGCGCAGGCGCGCCGCCTTCTCGCGCATCGAACGCGCGAGGGACCGCATCGAGGCGATATCCTCGATGAGAGCCGCGGCCGCCTCCAAAGCGGCGGCCTTGCGCTCCACGCGCCCGGCGCGCTCACGCGTCGCAAGCGCGCCGGGCGCGGCGGCGGCCCCATCCTCGGGGGCCGCACCGCCCGAAGCCGCCGTCGGCACGAGCGCGGCGGCTTGCAAAACCGCGCCCACGGAGGTCACGTGCAGCGCCCCGCCCAGCGGGGCCGCGTCCGCACCCTCCTCCGTGGCAACCAGCTGCTGCACGTCCGGCAGCGCCGGCGCCCCCGGCGCCGGCCAGCTCGCCAATCGCAGCAGCTCCGCTTCGGCGGCGGCTTCGCCAGCCGCCAACTGCTGCAGCTCGCGCCACGCGCCGAGCTGCCGCTCCAGCGCCGCCAGCTCGGCGGCGGCGGCCCCGGCCGCCTGCGCGCTGCGCTCGCGCACAGCGGCAACCAGCCGGTCGACGGCGGCAAACGCCAGCTTGCGATATTGCAGCTTCAACTCGCCGGCGACCGCCTTCGTATAGTTCAGCGTATATTCGCCGCCGAACACCGCGCCGGGATGCACCTGCTCGGCGAGCCACGCCGCCGTCACCGGCACGCCCAGTGCATCGATACTTGCGGCCAGCTCGCCGCTGTACAACCCCTCCGCCGCCGCAGCCTTCTTCAAGGCGTCGCGCAAATGCCAGTCGAGCTGCGCCTCCACCTGCTCGGCCAAATTCGCCTGAAACGCCGCCAGCCGTTTCTCCGTCTCCGCCGCGGTTTGCGCCGCCCGCGCAAAAAATCCGACCTTGAACCCCGGCTTGCGGCTCTCCAAATAAGCGTGAGCCCGGTCGCGGGTCAAGGCCGGCGTAATGTTGGCGTTTTCGATGATCACGCCCAACTCCTTGCGCCACGCCGCCTGCAGCTCGTCAGCCCGCGCGCCAAGCGCGGCCAGCTCCGCCTGCTTGACGCCATACGCCGCCTGCGCCGCTTCCAGCTCGCCGTCCGCTTCGACGGCGGCCAGCAGCTCCGCGCGCCGCGGCTCATTGCGCCCGGCCAGCCATTTGCCGTGCTCGGCCGCCAAAAACCGCGCCGACGCGTCGATGCTCGCCGCACGCAACGCTTCGCCGCGCCCGATCAGCGCATCCAGCAGCGCGCGCAGCTTGCCCCACTCGTTGTGCGGGTGAGCCGGCTCCTTCATCGTCACGAACAAAAGGCCGTCCGGCTCGATGCCCCAGTTCTTGAACGCTTCCTGCGTCCCTGCGCGGTACGCCGCAAACGGCAGCTCCCGCTCCTTGTGCTTGTCGATCATATTGATGACCAAATACAGCGGCTTGCCCCATTCCTTCATCTTTTTCGTGAAGATCAGGTTGTTCTCCGACTGCACATGATTGTAATCCATCACATACAACACGACGTCGGCCAAATGCAAAGCCGATTCCGTCGACTGCTGATGCGCGTCGTCCGTCGAATCGATGCCCGGCGTATCGAGCAAAGCGGCCTGCCCGCCAAGCCAAGGGATCGGATACGCAATATCAACCGCTGCGATATCGCTCCCGTTGATGCAATACGCCTCCAACTCGTCAAGCGGCACGGAACGCCGCTCGCCGGGCGCTCCTTCCAACGCTTCCGGCCCGGGCTTGTGCGTCACATGCGCCCCCGGCTCGCCGTCGCGGATCGTGACAATATTGGCGCTTGTCGGGATCGGGCTCGACGGCAGCAGCGGGTGCCCGCACAGCTTGTTGATCAGCGTCGATTTCCCTGCGCTGAAATGCCCGCAGAACGCCAGATTGACCCGGCCGGCCGCCCATTTCTCCGCCAGCTGGCCCAGCTTGGCGGCATTGCCCGCATCCCCGGCCGCCAGCAGCGCTTGCCGCATCTGTTGTAAAGCTTCGGGCATCGCCTCGACGCCCTCTGCAACTGCATGTCTCATAAGTCCATTTCTCCTCCGGTGTTCTTCGTACCTTAGTGTACGTCCCCGGCCGCGGTTCGTCAATTTGGCCGAAAAAAAATCTCCCCGCGGGAGATTAGGTCATAGCCACTTTTTCAGTTTCCGGCAAAAAGATTTCAAACACGTCGCGATGCTGCAAAATCGTAATGTCGGCCTCTTTCACTTTCATCACGACAACTTCGGGTTTCGTTTTCATCTTGTCGATATAGTTTTGCGGCACTTCGCCGGATTCGCTGACCGTTACGCCTTCAATCACTTTTTCTTCGTTTTCTTTCAGCGGCGTGCTGATGACCTGCTCGTAAATGTCCGAGAACAGTTCAAAATTGTTGGTGTATACAGCGATGCATTTCATTTCCATCCCATCCTTTTGGCTCATTTCTTTTGGATACTAGCTTTCCTGTTTACGGCAGGTTTCATACGTTTTTTACCTTCGCGGCACAACTCCAGCAGCGGACATAGATCGCATTTCGGATTTTGCGCCTTGCAGTGGTAACGGCCGAAGAAAATAAGACGATGATGCGTCAACGTCCATTCGTCCCGCGGCACTTTCTTCATCAGTTTGGATTCGACTTCCAGCACGGTGTCGTCCCAGCCGGCCAGCCCCAAACGTTTGGATACGCGTTCGACGTGTGTATCAACGGCAATCGCCGGTACGCCGAAAGCGTTGGAGATGACTACATTTGCGGTTTTACGACCCACCCCGGGAAGTTCAACAAGCTGCTCATACGTTTCGGGGATTTGGCCGTTATGCTTGTCCAGCAGAAGCTGGCACAGCTTCTGAATGTTTTTGGCCTTGTTGCGAAACAAGCCGATGCGGCGGATATCCTGCTCCAGTTCTTCGAGCGGAACGGCCAGATAGTCCTCCGGGCGCCTGTATTTCAGGAACAAGTCTTTCGTCACCTTGTTGACCGTTTCGTCGGTGCATTGGGCCGACAGGAGCACGGCAATCGTCAGCTCAAACGGATTGCTGTGATTCAGCTCGCAATGCGCATCGGGGAACATGTCGCCGATCGTATCGAGAATATGCCTTACCTGCTTTTGGTTCATCGCGTCTCTTCCTTGGGTGACGTAATAGTTTCAAGTTTAGCGAATTGTGACGCCATAATCAATGCTTGAAAACGTCAAAATGCGAACAATTTTTAAAAAATAATCATTTTTTTTCGAAAAATAAGCAAAAAAAATCCGCCTGACGGAAATTAACATGCTTTCCAACAGGCGGTAAAACTAGAAAATGATACGGCGGACTAATTTTTTTCGATTTCCACGATCTTATCGTCCAGCACGTAAAGCGTCACTGCATCGTTTGCAGCAAACGACATGATCGTCAGCGGCTGTGTGCCCTGATGATAATACGCCCGCGGGAACAAATTGTAGCTCAGCCTGTCGCCGGACACGCCCGGCTGCAGCACCAGCTGATTGAGCGAATTGTTATAGGAAGCGACGACGCGTTGGCTGATGGAAGCCACCTGCACGACCAGACGACCGGTTTCGTCCTTCATCACCTGCACGCGGTCGCCGACCTTGATCGAAGCCAGCGCCAGCACCGCGCCGCCGTTTTGTTTGACCGTATAACTGGCGCCAAGACCAACCACCTGCACACTGCCGTTAAAACCTTGCACCGTCAAACTCGACGAAGCCGTGTCGACAGCCGTCACTTTGCCGCGCAGCGGCGTGACGATTTGCGCATTCAAGATGGTGTAGCCTTTGAAACTCAGCTTGATGTAATCGTCAGGCAAAATATCGGTGATGCTGGCCGTCTCCAGACTATCGCTCAGCAGCGGCACGCCGTCAAGGCTGAACGAATAGTTGACGTTCGCGCTGTCGCTGACCGTAATCGATTTGGTGTTCGGCGACACCAGCAGCGTTTTGTACACCACCGTGCTGCTGGTCACAATTTTGATGATGTTCGACTGATCGTAGTTCAGCAAGGCCGTGACTTTATCGCCGATTCGCAAATCAGCGATCGTGCTTTTTGGTTTATTGGCGACTTCGACCACCGGCGTAAACGCCAGCTTGAACGTCAAGCTTTGTCCGCTGTCCGTCTTGACGGTCAAATCGGAGGTTTGCAGGTTCAACTGCGTGATCACGCCCTGCAGCTCGCTCGACAGCTCAATGGAAATGACTCTGTCTTTGGAAACCTTCATATCGACGCGTTTGCCGATTGTAAACAAGCTGGCGAAATTGTTGAACGGCACCTTGCTGCCCATATACATAATCGTCGTGTCCGTATCCGACAGCTCGTAAGCCTGCGGTTTGCCAAACGTATCCTGCACGGTCAAATATTTGGTAACAGGGTCGTAGTAAATAATTTTCGATAAATAAGAGCTTACGATCGACCGGCTGGTCACGGTAATTTTGTTCACGTTGTTGTTCAGAATCTCCAGCGTTACCTCGTCCCCGTTTTCCAGATCGTAGATGCTGGCATTGGTCAACCCCTCGATTTCAACCTGCACGTTATCGTTCAAATAATAGGAAGAAAGCGCCTTGCCGCCATCTTTCGTAATCGTCATATACGATTTGTCGGAGCTTACGCCGGTCAGCGTGCCAACCACGGTCATGCCGACATCGGCCTGCTTCTCGACGACGATTTTCGTCACCTCGCTGTTGGTGATTTCGTACGCAATCGTATCGCCGACATGGAGGGATGCAAATTCCACCAGGCTGTTATCCGCAAGCGTCGTTACGATCTGGCCGGAAATCGCAAACGTTTCCGACAGGCTTGTTGACGTTTCAAGGAACGTAATCTGGTTCGTGTCCTTGTTGATCGCTTGAATCACGCCTTCGGACGATTTGTTGACCGGCGCTTGTTTGACGACGATCGAAGTGATCGCCTCGTTGCTTGCCAGCTTGCTTCTGCGCAGCTCGATCACGCTGTTCGGCACAATCGAAGCAAGGCTCAAGCCGCGGCCGTCGTTGTCGGTAATCGTCACGTCAGGCGTGATCACGTATTTCTCGTAGTCGTCATTGCGGTACAAGGTCACGGTCAAATCGCTCAAATTGACTTTCACCACGCTGCCTTCGTATACGTCCATTTGCAACGTATCGTCAAGCACCTCGATGTAATAAGCGGTATTGTCGACCTGCACGATCTGCACCTCGTACGTTTCCTGAATCGTTGCCGGTGCGATTTTGTTGTCGTCTTTATTGCCGTAAAATACAGTGTTCGGCGAAAGCGAATACGTGCTGGCATTGCCATCCTTGTCCATAATGGAAATGCTGCTTGACGTCATTCCCGTCAAATAACCTCTGACCGCATGTTGCGGCAAGGTCGTCAGGTTTTGCTGCGAGCGGCTGAGGAAAGCGGCCATTTGCGCGCGCGTCACAAAACCTTGCGGCTGGAAGGTGTTGTCTTCAAACCCGTTGACCACGTTCAGCGAAACGGCAGCGTTGACATAACCAAGCGCCGCGTAGCTGATGTTGTTGTTATCGGTAAATTCCGTCGGCTGTGAGCCGAGCGCCGCAGCCAGCGATTGCTGGCCGATGGCGCGGATGACGATTTCCGCCACCCATTCGCGAGTCGCCTTGCGTTGTCCCCATTTGGTCGTCGACGTGTCGTTTTGCGCGCGCGCCTTCTCTTCCTCGTAGCTGATCAAGCCTTTCTCGCGGGCGAGCGCCACATAATTGCGGGCGTAATCGTCAACCATCAAAAAGTCGGGAAACACCGTCGTGGCCGTCATCGACTGCGCGGTGTCCTCCAGCCCCATCATGCGGATCGCCATGACGAGCACTTCCTGCTGGGATACCGAGTTCTCGGCGCGGTAGCTGCCATCCTCGTACCCCTGAATGATGCCTTCGAGCGCCAGCTTGGAAATATGTTTCAAACCCCAATAATTCGATTGGATATCGGGAAACGTCAGCTTCGGCTGCCCTGCCGCCGCGGCGTCTGTTTCGGCCGCCATGACCGGCGCACCCGCCAGGCTTGCCGCCATAAGCGAACTTAACAACACGTTTGCTATCGTTAGCTTCTTCATCGTTTGATTGGACTCCTCACTCATTTAATTCGGGCGCTTGATCGGGTTGGGCAAATCCATATGGCCCATCAGGCTTTCCACAGCCCCGCCGTCCTTGAGCACCACCAGCGATTGAACTTCCTGGAACTGAAATACCGTCTTCTTCAGCGCCTGCAAAAACAAATCCTCGCCCGGCGCTCCGAGCTGCCCATCCGCTCCAAGCGACAGATCGACCGTCAGCTCGGATTTGGCGGCATCAAACGCTACCTTGTTAAACGTCACACCGGCAAACAGCGAAGTTGCGCCCGCCTCCTGCGGCTGCTTTAAGACCGCAAGCGCCGCGGCGTACGGCCCGTCTGCTGCGTCGTAAGTTATCGTCGTCTCCTGTTCGATCAGTTGGGACAAATTGTCATCGCCAAAATAAGCTTTCACCTGCAGCTGCTGCTTGGCCGGCGCCGTCTGCTGCGGCGTTGCGGTTGGCGCCGGCTGGGCGCTCTCCTGCACGGCGGCGTTTCCGGCGTCCTGCCCAGGCCCGCTCAGCTGCTTCTGTCCGCAGCCGGTCGCGGCGAGCACCACGACACCTGCCAGCAGCGTACCTTGGATCCAACGACTTTTCATTTCACACACTCCTTATTTGATGTTCAAGTATTCTTTGATGGCAGAAACTAAGGAGGCCGCTACTTGATTTTGGAATGACTCCGTATACATCAACGCTTCTTCTTCTTCGTTCGACAAGTACCCGACTTCAACCAGCACAGCGGGCATCGCCGTATACTTGATCACCCGATAATCGGCCGTGCGCACCTTGCGGTCGGGGAAACCCGTCGCCTGCACGACGTTGCGATGGATCACATTGGCAAAATCGAGACTTTCCGGCCGGTCGTAATACGTTTCGACGCCGGCGGTTTCCGGCTTGTACTTGTTGCCGTGAATCGACAGGAACAGATCGGCCTGATTGTCGTTGGCGAACGCCACGCGGTCGTCCAGCTCGACGAACGTGTCGTCCGTGCGCGTCATCAGCACTTCCACACGCGGGTCTTGCGCCAGCAGCGCGTTTACCTTATTCGCCATGGCCAGCGTAAACTCCTTCTCATATCTGCCTGTGACGGATTCCGCGCCCGGGTCCTTGGCGCCATGGCCGGCGTCAATCACCACCCGCAAACTGTGCTGCACCAGCGAAACGACGAGCTGATTTGGCTCTTTCACCTGCTCGATGCGATAGTCGGCCGGCTGTTTCAAATCGAGAATGATCCGCACGGTCGCCGGGTTATCGGCGAAATTGGAAAACCGCACTTTCTCCACAAACGGATGTTTCGAAGGCAGCTCGCCGTTGTTGTTGTTCATCAGCTTTTTCAAGGAATCGTCCAGCGTCGTATAAGGCAGATCAAAAACGATTCTCGCCGGATTCGTCAGTTTCAGCGGCTTCGGCAGCAGTACGCCGTCCTTGGCCTTCACGATCAGCTGCTTGTCGGTCAGCTCGATCGACGTGACGGCATGAATCTGCCCGTCCGGCGTCGGTGCGGGCGTTGGGGAAACGCCAGGCTTGGCCGAGCCGACCGGCGCAAGCGTGCCCTTCGGCGTCGGCGTAGGCACCGGTGTCGGCGTGGTCGGGCCTCCCTGCTTGGTGATCACCGGCGTAGGTGTCGGCGTTAGCTTCGGCGTAGGTGTCGGTTTGACCGTTGGCTTCGGCGTAGCGGTTATCCTTGGCGTCGGCTGCGTGTCAACCTCCGCTTCATCCAGTTCCTGCCCCTGCCCGCCGGACGTTACGGGCGTAGCCCCCGGCTTGATTGCAACAGCGGTTTCCTCGGGCCGGAACATATGCACGGAATGGGTGAGCGCATCCCAGTTGAATTTGACCCCGAATTGCTCGCCGATAAAGCGCAGCGGCAGCATCGTATTGCCGTCGACGATGATCGGCGCAACTTCCAGCGTCCGGCGCACGCCTTTGATCGTCGCTTCTTTTTTGTCGATGGTCAGCTGGATGTTCATGTCGCCCTTGACGACGGTTACGGCGCGACTCGCGCCATCCCAGCCCACCTTGGCCCCAAGCGATTCCGCAACAGTGCGCACGGGCACCAGCGTGTTGCCGTCGATAAGTTGCGGCGCAACCTCGGGCAGCAGCAGCTTTTCATTTAAATACAGCTTGATCGGCGTATCTCCTTCCGCCGCGAAGGCCGTAACGGGGAGCATCGCCAGACAGACCAGCAGCGTCAGTAAAATAGCAGAATATTTCATCATTCACCTCTATGTAATGTCGGAATTGGGCAACAGCAGGAGCAACAATCGTCATCACTAGCAAACTCTGGCAGCAGTTTTGTTCATCTCGCAAAATACACGTTTTCCCGACAGCAAAACCTCCGTTCTTCCGACAAACTCGTAAACTATTAGACGCGCAAATCTACCAAAAGTTGCAATGTCCGGCCGATTTTTTGCCGCTGCCTGGAGCGCCGCGTCCGGCGCGGGCTTCCCGCCGCCGTCCGCCCCTCCCCTTGCCCTCTTGGTCCTGCTGACGCGCCAAAAAGCCCCTCCAGCCTGCGGCGGCAAACGCCGTTTGGCGGAAGAGGCTTTCGTTGTCAACGAATCGGATTTTACGCTTTGTAAGCAAGACGCTGCTTGTGAGCTTCCTCATAAGCGGTAATTTTGTCGGCATGCTGCAGCGTCAGACCGATGTCGTCAAGACCTTGCAGCAGGAACTGGCGGCGATGCTCGTCGATCGTGAAGCCGATCGAAAGACCGTAGTCGTCGTGCAGCGTGTTCGCTTCCAGATCGACATGCAGCTTGTAGCCTTCATGCTGCGCCGTGCGTTGGAACAGGTCCTCGACTTGCTCCTCGGAGAGCTTGATCGGCAGGATGCTGTTTTTGAAGCAGTTGTTGTAGAAAATATCGGCGAACGACGGCGCGACGATCACGCGGAAGCCGAAGTCCTGAATCGCCCACGGCGCATGCTCGCGGGACGAGCCGCAGCCGAAGTTGGCGCGGGAAATCAGCACGGATGCGCCCCGATAGCGCTCCTGATTCAGCGGGAAGCTCTCGATGACGTTGCCTTGCTCATCCCATCTCCACTCGAAGAACAGGAATTGGCCGAAGCCGGTGCGCTCGATGCGCTTCAAAAATTGTTTGGGAATAATTGCGTCTGTATCCACATTCACGCGGTCCACTGGACCGACGATGCCGGTATGCTGTTTGAAAGCTTCCATGATAGGCGTTCTCCTTCTCTTTCGCGTATTAAGCCTGTTGGTAGGCTTTGAATTCCCAACCGCGCACGTCGACGAAACGGCCTTCAATCGCCGCTGCCGCCGCCATCGCCGGAGACACCAGATGCGTCCGTCCGCCGCGTCCTTGACGGCCTTCAAAGTTGCGGTTGGAAGTCGATGCGCAACGTTGGCCCGGTTGCAGCACGTCCGGGTTCATCGCCAGACACATGCTGCAGCCAGCGTCGCGCCATTCGAAGCCCGCTTCGGTAAACACTTTGTCCAGACCTTCCTTTTCAGCCTGAATTTTCACGCGGCCCGAACCCGGTACAACGATCGCCGTTACGTTCGAGTTGACCTTGTGACCACTCGCGACTTTGGCCGCGGCGCGCAGGTCCTCGATGCGGCCGTTCGTGCAGGAGCCGATAAACACGTAGTCGACCTTGAGGTCGGTCATCGGCGTGCCCGGCTGCAAATCCATATATTCAAGCGCCTTTTCGGCGGCTTTGCGTTCATTTTCCGTTGTGAAGCTTTGCGGGTCCGGTACGAGCGCGTTGACGTTCGTGCCCATGCCCGGGCTTGTGCCCCAGGTCACTTGCGGAATCAGCGAATCGGCGTCGAATTCCACCACCCAGTCATACGTGGCGCCTTCATCGGTAACGAGCTGCTTCCATTCGGCCACCGCCGCGTCGAAAGCTTCGCCTTGCGGCACGTATTCGCGTCCGCGCAAGTAATTGAACGTCGTTTCGTCTGGAGCGATCAGGCCGGCGCGCGCGCCGCCTTCGATCGACATGTTGCAGACGGTCATCCGCTCTTCCATCGACAAACCGCGGATCGATTCGCCCGTGTACTCGATGACATAACCGGTAGCGAAGTCCGTGCCGTATTTGGCGATCACGCCAAGGATCAAGTCCTTTGCCGTTACGCCGGGACTCAGCTTGCCGTTGATGCGCACTTCCAGCGTTTTCGCTTTCGATTGCTGCAGCGTTTGCGTTGCGAGCACGTGCTCGACCTCGCTTGTGCCGATGCCAAACGCCAGCGCGCCAAACGCGCCGTGCGTCGAAGTGTGGCTGTCGCCGCAGACGATCGTTTTGCCGGGATGCGTCAACCCGAGTTCAGGCCCCATCACGTGCACGACGCCTTGATCGATGCTGTCCAGATCGAACAGCGTGACGCCGAAGTCGCGGCAGTTTTGGGAAAGCGTGTCGATTTGCTGCTTGGAGATCGGGTCCGTAATATTGAAACGGTCTTTCGTTGGCACGTTGTGGTCCATCGTCGCGTACGTCAGATCGGGTCTGCGCACCTTGCGGTTGTTCAGGCGCAGGCCTTCAAACGCTTGCGGCGAGGTTACTTCGTGCACCAGATGCAGGTCGATATACAAGACGCTAGGCTTGCCTTCTTCCTGATGGATCACATGATTGTCCCAAATTTTCTCAAACATCGTTTTTTTACTCATGTTTCGTCACCTCTTGTCATAAAATCCCCCGTGCTAAAGGAGCCTTCTCAAACCTCATAATCCTCATCTTCGATACTAACATGGATTCCTTCATTGTTCCAAGATATAATATCTATAACCTTCATAGGAAAATATAATAATGCGCCGTCCGGCGCTTGTCAAAGGAGAGCTTTGCCATGGAACTGCGCCAGCTCGCTTATGCGATTCAAATCGCGGCCGAACGCAATTTTTCGCGCGCCGCCGAAAAGCTGCATATCGCCCAGCCTTCCCTGTCCCAACAATTGTCCAAGCTGGAAAAAGAAATCGGCGTCCTGCTGTTTCAGCGCAGCACCAACTCGGTGGAGCTGACGCACGCCGGCTCGCTTTTTGTCGCCAAAGCCCAAAGCATTCTCGACATGGTCGAGCAGTTGAAAAAAGAGATGGAAGACATCTCGCAAATGAAAAAAGGCCGGCTTGTCGTCGGCAGCATGCCGATTACCGGACCGACGATTTTGCCGTTTATCGTGCCTGTATTTCAGGCGGCCTACCCCGACATTGAAATTTCGCTCGTCGAGGAAACGTCGGCCAATCTGGAGCGGCTGACCAGCAGCGGGCAAACCGACATCAGCCTGCTGTCGTTGCCTTTATTTGAAGATTCGCTCGTGTACGAAACGCTGCTGGAAGAGGAAATCGTGCTGGCCGTGCCGCCCGCGCATCCGCTGGCCGCGCGCAAAACACCGATCGATCTGGCCGAGTTGGGCCATGAACGGTTTATCGCAATGAAAAAAGGCCAAGGCTTCCGCAAGCTGACGCTTGAGCTGTGCCAGCAAGCCGGGATTACGCCGAATATCGTCTTTGAGTCGAGCAATATGGAAACCGTGCAGGCGCTCGTTGCCGCCGGCATGGGCATCGCCTTCGTGCCGTATCTGATTTCGCGACGCAGTTTCAGCGAGCCGGCTCCCGTGCATGTGCCGCTGCAGGGACGGCCGGTGCGCACGCTTGTCATCGCCAGCCGCCGAGGCCGCTACATCTCCAAGGCGGCGGAGGCGTTTATTTCGACGATGAAGCGCGTTGTTAGCGAAATTTATTAGGTTGGGGCGCGGGGACTCAGGGGACGACAAACGGCTTCCGCACGATGCGCGACTTTCGGCTCGCGCCTTGGAAGCGATGTTTGCGACGTGGGGGCGGGGATTGGAATATAGGGGAATGACCACTACCGAAAATGCGTTTCTGGAGTAAAGCGGTGCTTATCGTGTGGGGGCGGGGATTGCAACACAGAAGAATAACCACCGAGAATCCGTTTCTGGAGTAAAGCGGTGCTTGTCGTACGGGAGTGGGGATTGGAACAGCCAGAGACTGTTGCCGAGCCGGCGCGCATGCGTCGTTCCTGATACGGGGCGTGGATTGAAACAGGATAGTCCTGCGGGATGCTGGGGGCACTATCGCAGTCGCTCTCTGCGCGCCGCTGCCGATTGGCACGCCGTGCGCGGCTCCCGCTTCTTTAATAGTTGCCGCTCGGAGGCGCCCATAATCATCCGGCAGGCGCAGTTTACGTCAAATCGTTGACGTTTTTTGTCATGGTTATCGGGTATACTGGGCTTAACGTAAGCGGATGCGGCCTGCGGGCCGGAGGAAGGAGCACAGAAGGATGAAAAAATCGCAGCGGCTGATCGAGCTGATGCTTGCCGTCAATGAGCGCCGCCGGTTCACCGTCAAGGAGATGGCCGAGGCGTTTGGCGTCTCGGAGCGGACGATGCACCGCGATTTGCAGGAGCTGTGCGATCTCGGAATGCCGCTGTATACCGAGTTCGGCCCGCACGGCGGCTACCGGCTGCTGCACAAACGGATGCTGCCGCCGATTTTGTTCGCCGAGCAGGAAGCGGTGGCGATGTTTTTCGCCTTCCAGTCGCTGCAATATTACGGCGCGCTGCCGTTCGAGGCGGAAACGCTGTCGGCGCTGAACAAGTTTTATCATTATTTGCCAGACGACACCAAGCATACGATCGATGCGCTCAAGGAACGCGTCGCGTTCTGGTCGCCACAGCGCACGGCCGGCTCGCCGTTGTTGCAGCCGCTGCTGGAGGCGGCTTTGGCTCAACGGCCGGTGCGCATCGTCTACGCCTCGTCCGGCGGCGACAGCGAGCGCACGGTGCAGCCGATCGGCATTTACAGCAGCAGCGGCCGCTGGTATGTCCCGGCGTATTGTTTCAGCCGGGACAAGGTGCTGCTGTTTCGCGCCGATCGCGTGCTTGCGCTGGCCGACGCCGACGAGGCGGAAGCCGCGCGCGATTTGCGCGGCTGGACGATCGCCGGCTGGCTTGCCGGCCGGCTGCCCGCCGCAGGCGCGGGCGCAGCCGCGGCCGCGGACGGGGCCGCCGCGGGCCCGGCAGGCGCGCCGGCGGACGGCGGCGCCGGGGCGCCTGCAGGCGCGGACGCCGCTGCGCGGCCAAACGGCGGCGGCGCCGGCGCGGCCGATGCCGGCACGGCCAGCGGTCGCCCAGCGCACGGCGGCACATTCGCGCCGGCCGCAAGCGGCGCGGCGATGCTGCCGCTGCGCGTGCGGCTGAGCCGCGAGGGCGTGCGCCGCTGCGCCGACATGCCCGGCTTCGCCGCAGGGCTGGCCGCCGACACCGACGGCGGCGGCGTGCTGACGGCCGAGATGGAGCCGGGCAACATCCCGTATTTCGGCCGGCTCTTTCTCAGCCTGCACACCGACGCCATCGTGGAACAACCTGCCGAACTCGTCGCATGGGTCCGCGAACGGCTGCGGCAGATGCAGGCCGCCTACGGCGACTGACGCCGAATGCGCAGCCGCTACGCCCGAGCAATGGCGGCAGTGCATGTTGACCGCCGCACGTTTGGCTCTTGGCGCACACACCATGCGCACGCCGAATCACGCCGGCATACACGCCGGACGGCCCTTCGCAGCGACGCCCACGCGCGCCAACCGCACGCTGCCGGCGATGCACGCACGGAAACGGCGCGCGGGATGGCGCACATGCGGGATCGGCATACGCGGGACCGGCACGCGCAATCCCGCCACCACGCGCACATGCGACGCTGCAAGCTTGCCTCATCTGACAGCTTGGAGCAACGCTTTCGCTCACATCGCTAACGAATCGCCAAAACGATGACATGAATTGGCATAGATATGCGCTACAATCAAGCTGAATCTTAAAACCAAGGAGGCAGCAATCATGCACAATGATCCTTATGCATCGCCCGATCTGCAAGGAAAAATCGCGCTTGTCACCGGCGCCAGCCGCGGGGCGGGCCGCGGCATCGCCCGCGTGCTCGGCCAGGCCGGAGCGACCGTATACGTCACCGGACGCTCATCGCGCGAGTTCGGGGCCGCAGACGAAGGCGGGACGATCGAGCAAACGGCCGAGGAAGTGACGGCTCGGGGCGGCGCCGGCATTGCGGTGCGCTGCGACCATACCGACGACGCAGCCGTGGCCGCCTTGTACGAGCGCATTGGCCGCGAGCAAGGCGGACGGCTCGATCTCGTCGTCAACAACGCCTGGGGCGGCTACGAAGACTATTTCGACGCCCCGTTCCAGGCCGTGTTCTGGGAGCAGCCGATGGCGCGCTGGGACCGGATGTTCACGGCCGGACTGCGCGCGCAAATGCTGTCGAGCCGCCACGCCATGGGCCTGTTCCTGCCGCAAGCAAGCGGGCTGATCATCAACACCGGCGTCTACATGGATCTTGGCGGCGGCTACCACGGCAACGTGTTCTACGACACGGTGAAGCGCGCCGTCGTCACGATGACGTACGGCATGGCGCAAAACCTGGCCGCAGCCGACACCGGCGTGACAGCGCTCGCGCTCGCGCCCGGCTGGATGCGCACGGAAGCCGTATGCCGCGCATTTGGCGTAACGCAAGACGGCGATGCCTGGACGAAGGTCGCGGACCTGGCTGCGACCGAATCGGTGGAATACATCGGCCGGGCCGTCGCCGCGTTGTTCGCCGACCCGCACGTCAACCGCAAAGCCGGACAGCTGCTGGAAGCCGGCACCGTGGCCCGCGAATACGGTTTCGCCGACACGGACGGCCGTCAGGTGCCGCCGTTCAGGATTTGACCAGCAGCCGCTGCAGCCAGCCCGGCTGCTGCATGCGGCAGTTGTGGAACGCCGCGATGCGCCACTGACCATTGACCTTTAGCACAACGTTCGTATTGATCGACAGCCGGCGAGTCGGCGGACGCTTTTGCCAGCGCAGCTGCACCGCGCCAACGGCGTGCACCAGCGCCACGTCCGGCGCGGCAAACCGCAGCTCCTGCGAGCTGCCGAGCAGCAGCGAGCCGCGCAGCACGCCGCTCCACAGCCGGGCATGGACATCGGCGATTTCCCGCCGCCCCTTCAAATGGCTGCCGTTAAAAGTTACATAATCGGCATCGTCCGTAAAGCAGGCGGCAAAACTTTCCGCATCGCCCTTGTTCCACGCTTCGCTCATCTGTGCAAACAGCTGCATAATCGCTTGCCGATCGGCCGCCACCTGCAGCAAATCCATCTCTTTTGGTTGCTTGTCGCCCATACGCTTCCCATCCTTTCTTATGATCCTGTACCGGCCTGTATCTGCGAGTTGTCCAGGCGCTCCGGCCATCCGCCGCAGTGCTCCACCTACGCCCAGTATCTCTATGCCTATTATCGCAAATCGGCCCGCCCCAGCCATCCGGCCGCGGTACGAACCGCAAATAAGTCTGTCGACCGAGGCTAAAGCGCACAGACGCAACTGCTGACTGACGCATCCGCTAACGCTGCTGAACACGTTGTCCCGGCTCAACCGGAGACGGCGACTTGTCGGTCGCCTCCCTCGGCCAAAAAGCTTGTTGGGCCAGAGGACCAGCGATGGAAACGCCGGGACAACTTCGCCAATTGCTCCCTACGAGGAGCTGTCCAGCAAGTCGCTAAATAATGTCGAGATTCCCACTAAGCCCCTCTATATAGGATGAAAAAGATGCCTACAGCCCCGCTGCTATAGTGGTTTTAGCGGCATCTTTGCTCATCATTGGGGACTGACTCATCGGTTATTGGGCTTTTCGGATAGCCCCATGTCCACACGCCAGCGCCAACCGGCACGATGCGGTAAGCACCATACCGCCATACAATGTGGTGTTAATCCCTGATTTAGAAGCTGCACCACAGGCAACTATTCGATCGTTTATTGCGTTCGTCAAGTTTGTATTTCGTGTTAATCCCTGCTTAGAAGCGGCACCCCATCCGACTCCCGACGCAGCGCCTTGCCCGCGACGGCTGCCAGTTCCCCTTCCCCAGCGCAAATAGCGCAAAAATCCCCCGCACGCTCTCCATGCAGAAAGCGTCGGGGGATGATTTTTTTTCCCAATCTTGCACCTAGAATTGCAGCTTGCTTTCGATAAACGCCTTCAACTCGCTGATCGGCAGGCGCGTTTGCTCCATCGTATCGCGGTCGCGTACGGTCACTTGACCGTCGGTTGCCGACTCGAAGTCGTACGTGATGCAAAACGGCGTGCCGATTTCGTCGTGACGGCGGTATCTTTTGCCAATCGAACCGGCATCGTCATAGTCGACCATGAAATGTTTGGCCAGGTCGGCGTAAATCTGCTGCGCGCCTTCGGCCAGCTTTTTGGACAGCGGGAATACGGCCGCCTTGATCGGCGCCAGCGCCGGATGGAAATGCAGCACCGTACGGCTGTCGTCGCCTTCAAGCTGCTGCTCCTCGTACGCGTCGATCAGCAGCGCCAGCGTCACGCGGTCCGCGCCCAGCGACGGCTCGATGCAATACGGAACATAACGTTCGTTCGTCTCTTGATCGATGTAGTTGAAATCTTCGCCCGAATGCTCCATATGCTGCTTCAAGTCGTAGTCGGTGCGGTCGGCGATGCCCCACAGCTCGCCCCAGCCGAACGGGAATTTGTATTCGATGTCGGTCGTCGCGTTGGAATAATGCGACAGCTCGTCGTCGGAGTGGTCGCGCAGCCGCAGGTTGTCCGCTTTCGCACCCAGCGACAGCAGCCAGTTGTGGCAGAACGAACGCCAGTATTCAAACCACGCTAAGTCCTCGCCCGGCTTGCAGAAAAACTCCAGCTCCATCTGCTCGAATTCGCGCGTGCGGAACGTAAAGTTGCCCGGCGTAATTTCGTTGCGGAAGCTTTTGCCGATTTGGCCGATGCCAAACGGCAGTTTTTTGCGCATCGTGCGCTGGACGTTTTTGAAATTGACGAAAATGCCCTGCGCTGTTTCCGGCCGCAAATACACGACGTTGGCGCTCGATTCGGTGACGCCCTGGAACGTTTTGAACATCAGGTTGAATTGGCGGATATCGGTGAAATCCTTGCTGCTGCAATCCGGGCAAGCGATGTCATGCTCCTTGATCAGCTTCTCCATCTCGGCAAAGCTCAGGCCGTCAACGATCATCTCGATATCCTGCTCCGCGAGCTTGCCTTCGATCAGCTTGTCCGCGCGGTGGCGGGCTTTGCATTGCTTGCAGTCGATCATCGGATCGTTGAAGTTGCCAACATGGCCGGAAGCGACCCAGGCCTGCGGGTTCATCAGAATCGCCGCGTCCAGACCAACATTGTACGGCGACTCCTGAATAAATTTGCGCCACCAGGCGCGTTTGATGTTATTTTTCAGCTCCACGCCCAGCGGACCGTAGTCCCACGTGTTGGCCAGCCCCCCATACACCTCCGAGCCGGGAAACACAAATCCTCTGTGCTTGGCCAGCGCGACCACTTGCTCCATCGTTACACCCATTGCTTCCATCTCTCCTTCAAAAAGTTGTGCCGGCCTTGCGCAAGGCCGCTTTCGCCTGATTCCGGCAAGCAAAAAAGCCCCCGTCCAAAGGCGTCGAATACGCCTAGGGACGAGAGCTTGCAGCACCCGCGGTTCCACCCTAATTGACACGCCGCCCAATCGGCGCATCCGCTTTGATTCGCAAAAGCTCCAGACTGCCGTTTCCCTGATCCCTGCCGCCGGGCTTGCACCGTCCCCGACTCGCTGCGCGCAAAGGTGCTTCAAGTACTATACGTCCATCATCGCTTGTATTCATGCAATTGGTTCCAGTTTACAAAACAAATCGGAAAAAATCAAATGGTTTCATACAGCTTCGGCCGGCGGTCCTCAAAGATCGGAATTTTCCGGCGCACGCCCGCAACCTCGCTCAAATCGATCGTCGTGTGCAAGATCGCTTCCGTCTCATCGCCTTCCACCAGCACCTCGCCCCAGGGGCTGACGACCATCGAATGGCCGAAAAAGTCCGTCGTGCCGCTGGTGCCGACCCGGTTGCAAGCGACAACGTACATCTGGTTTTCGATCGCCCGCGCCTGCAGCAGCGTGCGCCAGTGATGCAGACGCGGATGCGGCCACTCCGCAGGCACGAACACGATAAACGCGCCGTCCAGCGCCAGCTTGCGCGCCAGCTCGGGAAAGCGAATGTCGTAGCAAATCATTGCGCCGGCCCCGACGCCTTCCAGCTCGAAGCGGCCAACGCGGTCGCCTTCGGTCAAAAACTTCTCCTCGTCCATCAAACGGAACAAATGGATTTTCGAATAATCGGCAATTTCCCGGCCCTCGCGGTCAAACACGTAAATCGTGTTGCGCACCGCCTCTCCGCGCTTGTCAGCTACCGATCCGGCCACGACATTGATCGCATGGCGGCGAGCAAAGTCGCCGATCAACGCCTTGGTCCGCGCGCCTTCGCGGTCGGCCAGCTCCTGGATGCGGTCCAGCGCATAACCCGTATTCCACATCTCCGGCAGCACGATCACATCCGGCTTGCGTTCGGCCTGCGCCGCCTGCTCCAAAAGCCGGGCCAGCCGCTCGTAATTCGTATCCGGCTCGCCGATCGCAATGTCCATCTGCACCAGCGACACCGTCAAAAATTGCTCCGTCATCTTCCAAATCCCCTTCTCCCGTACGGGTTTCGCTTGTTTCCCATATTAGACGATTCCCGCCGGTTATTCAATCGCTAGGGACGATACAACTTCGACTGTCCGCGCGCGATGCTGAGCGTCTGCCAGCTGTTGCCGACCAGCAGCTTGCCGAGATAGACGATTTGCCCGACGTGGTAGCCGTAATGCGACACCTGGCGCTGAATCGCCTTGATCACCGTATGCGCTTCCCCGCGAATCGTCACCGGGCGCAGCAGATCGTCAGGCGTGAGCGGCTCCAAAGCGCCGAACAACACGCGCCAGCCTGCCTCCCACAGCGCCAGCAGCTCATCGCGCGTCAAGTCGCGGGGTTCGAACTCGCCGTCGCGGTTGCGGTCCGGCTTCTCGCCGTCCGTCGTCAGAAAATCGCGCCAGCGCGACAGCATATTGCCGTGCATGTGTTGGATGATAATCGCCAGCGAATTCGACTGCGGGTCGGGCGAAACAGCGAACTGCTCGTCGGCCAGCTGCCGCATCGCGCCGTCGGCCAGCTTTTTCATGCTTTTGAACGTTTGGATGGTATCCTCCAGAAATACAGCGCCGATCTGCTCCAGCTCATTCATGCGTTTGTCCACACCTTTCATTGTCTGATAATTCCAACTTTACGGCATCCCTCAGCTTTTGCCTAATCGAAGTTCTGTATGAGCGCGATAATAAATTTTTGTAAGCGGCTTCCAGTTTCCAGTTTCCAGCAACGGCCAGCGACCGGCCGCGTCGGACCATCCGCTTGCGCGCAAAAAAGACCCGCGGCTATTCCCCGCAGGCCTTGGCTTGACACTTATACAGCATGGCATTGGTTCAAAAGGCGACGCGATGTTACGCGCGCGATTTTGCAGCGCTTACATACAAGAAAATGGCGCTAAGGATGTGCATGATCATGCCGACAATCGGAATCCAGGCGACCAGCGAAGTCACGATTCCGAGAACCGAGCCATAGCGGGGGTGGTTCTCATTGGCCGAAATAATGAGCGTTACGATATGCAACACCAGCATAATTGCCAGCGGCACGTACCAAAAGCCCATGACGATCAAACCGCCGAGCACAGGAATCCCGAGCAGCAGCTCCAGCGATCCAGTAACCCATTTCAAAGTGCGCGATGTAGACATTTCCTCTTTCCCCCATTTCATAAAATGTATTTCGACTATAGCATACGAAGCGACGAATGGCTACACAAATCGTGTAATTTTGTCAAGTTTTGCGCAAGGCCCGCTGTCGAACCCCGCGTTACGCCTATACATCGCCTTGTGATCATGATACATTATTCACCATACAGCTTTGCAAAAATTACGTTCGATTCGGAGTGTGAACACGCCTGATGGAAGCTCAAACGAATACATCCGTTCCTTTTACAATACAGCCTGCCGCCCGCATGGAAGGCCTGCCGACGCAGTTTTTCGCCAATCTCGTGCGCAAGGCCAACGCGCAAATCCAGGCCGGTCACGACGTGATCAATCTGGGCCAGGGCAACCCCGACCGTCCGACCCCGCCGCATATCGTGGCGGCGCTGCAAGAAGCCTCAAACAATCCGCTGTATCACAAGTATCCGCCGTTCAGCGGTTTTCCGTTTCTGAAACAGGCGGTCGCCCAGCGCTACAAGGCGGATTACGGCGTCGAGCTCGACCCGGAAACCGAGGTGGCGATTTTGTTCGGGGGCAAAACGGGGCTGATCGAAATCAGCCAATGCCTGCTGAATCCCGGCGACGTGTGCCTGGTGCCCGACCCAGGCTACCCGGATTACTGGTCCGGCGTGGCGCTGGCCGGGGCGCAGATGGCGTTTATGCCGCTGTCGGCGCACAACGGCTTCCTGCCGGATTATGCGGCGCTGCGTCCCGGCGATGTCGAGCGGGCCAAGCTGATGTTCATCAATTACCCGAACAACCCGACGGCGGCCACGGCCCCCGCGTCGTTTTATGCAGATACGGTCGCCTTCGCCGCCAAACACGGCATCGTCGTCGCCAGCGATTTTGCCTACGGGGCGATTGGCTTCGACGGCCAGCAGCCGGTCAGCTTCCTGCAAACGCCGGGCGCCAAAGAAGTTGGCGTCGAGTTTTATACGCTGTCGAAAACGTACAACATGGCTGGCTGGCGCGTCGGTTTCGCGCTGGGCAATCCGGCGATCATCCGCCTGATCAATCTGATTCAGGACCATTACTACTGCTCGCTGTTTGGCGGCATTCAAGCCGCAGCGGCCACGGCCTTAACCGGCCCCCAGGATTGCGTCGCCGAGCTGCGCGGCGTCTACGAAAGCCGGCGCAACGCTTTGTTCCGCGCGCTGGACGACATCGGCTGGCAAGCCCGGCCTTCACAGGGTTCGTTTTTCTCCTGGCTGCCCGTGCCGAAGGGCCACACGTCGGAAAGCTTGTCCGATCTCCTGCTGCGCGAAGCCCATGTCGTCGTCGCTCCCGGCGTCGGCTTCGGCACGCATGGCGAAGGTTATGTCCGCCTCGGGCTGCTGTCCTCCGAGGAGCGGCTGGCCGAAGCGGTGCAGCGCATCGGCCAGTTGGGCTTGTTCGGCTAAGCGAACGGGCCGATTTGCGCCGGGCAGCCCCCGGCTGGCGCTTGCGCGGTGGCGGCTGGCGGGGCGCCGGCAGGATACCCGGCGGCTTTACAAGCGCTTGTCTGTCATGCTATTCTATAGAGAATTACCAACGTATTGATGGGAATAGTAGGAACCGTACCGCGCGCTCCAGAGATCAGGCTCCCCGGGTGCAAGAGCTTGACGCGCTGGCTTTTTCGAACCCGCCCCTGAACGGTCAACGACGAGTTGAACAGCCGCCCGCTGTTATCGGGTCATCCAAGTTGGATGCGTCATGCATCAATGTAAGGTGGTACCGCGGAAGCGTCAGACTTTCGTCCTTATTTTCAGGGCGAAGGTCTTTTTTATTTCAACGAGTAAGGATGGGATTGTACCTATGTCAGCGCAGCACAAAATCGTCGTCAAAATCGGCAGCAGCTCGTTAACCTCGGAGAACGGCGGTCTGAATCCGCAGCAAATCCGCTTTTTCGCTTCCGAAATCACCCGGCTGAAAGCGGACGGCAGCCAGGTGCTGCTCGTCACCTCGGGCGCCGTCGCCGCCGGCTTTGGCCCGCTTGGCTACAGTTCGCGCCCCAAGCTGCTGCATGAAAAGCAGGCGTCGGCCGCGCTTGGCCAGGCGCTGTTGATGCAAGCTTATCAGGAGGCGTTTGGCGCGCACGGCATCGGCGCGGCGCAGCTGTTGCTCACGCGCTCCGATTTCTCCAACCGCAAGCGCGTCGGCAATGCGCTGATGACCATCGACGAGCTGCTGCGGCGCGGCGCGGTGCCGATCATCAACGAAAACGACACCGTGTCGGTCGACGAGCTGAAATTCGGCGACAATGATACGTTGTCCGCGCTCGTCGCCAATCTGGTCAAAGCCGGGCGCCTGATCATCATCACCGACATGGACGGCCTGTACACGGACGATCCGCGCAAAAACGCCGACGCCCGGCGCATCGAACGCGTCGAAGCGATCAACGACGAGTTGTACCGCTTCGCCGGCGGCTCGGGCAGCGCCGTCGGCACCGGCGGCATGCGCTCCAAGGTCGAAGCCGCCCGCATCGCGATGCGCGGCGGCGTGCCGGTATTCGTCGGGCGCGTGACCGAACCCGGCGATTTGCCGCTGGCCGTCGCTGGCAACGGCAAAGGCACGTATTTCGAGACGACCCTGGCCAATTTATCGATGAAAAAGCAATGGGTTGGCTTCCACTCGCTGCCCCAGGGGCGGATCGTCGTCGACCGCGGCGCGGAGGAAGCGCTGCTCTCCGGCGGCAAAAGCCTGCTGCCGGCCGGCATCGTTGAAGTCGAAGGCGAATTCCATCCCGGCGACGTCGTGGAGGTCGTTGAGTTGGACCGCCGGCCGATCGGGCGCGGCGTCGTCAATTACGCCTCGTGGCAGCTCCAGGCTGCCGCCGGGCTCAGCACCGACGAGGTGCAAAAACGCGTCGAGGTGACGCGCATCGAAGTGATTCACCGCGACGAGTGGGTGCCGCTTGCGTAGCGGCCTTGCGGCAGCGCCGCGCGGCAAAGCCGGCGATCGCAAGCGGCCGTTGGCGGCCAGAAGCCGCCAATGCCGCAACAGCAAGCGACCGGTGTGCCCCCTCGATAGCCGTCGCCCGGCGCACCGCCCTTATTTTTCCTATATGGAGGTATAGACCGATGAGTGAAGTGATGGAGAAAACGAAGCTGGCCAAGGAAACGGCGCGCACGATGGCCAGCCGCACAACCGCGCAGAAAAACGAAGCGTTGCTTTTGATGGCCGACGCGCTGCTGGCACGCCAGGACGAGATCATCGCCGCCAATGCCCGCGACATCGCACGCGGCCGGGAAACCGGGCTGAGCGAGTCGCTGCTCGACCGGCTGGCGCTCAATCCTGCGCGGATCGCAGCGATGGCCGAAGGGCTGCGGCAAATTGTCAGCTTGCCCGATCCGGTTGGCGATACGCTGGACAGCACCGAACGGCCAAACGGGCTGCGCATCGAGAAGATTCGCGTGCCGCTTGGCGTGATCGGCATCATCTATGAGGCCCGGCCGAACGTGACCGTGGACGCCGCCGGCCTGTGCCTGAAAACGGGCAACGCCGTCGTGCTGCGCGGCGGCTCGTCCGCCCTCTACTCCAACGAGACGATCGTCCAGGTGCTGCGCGAAGCGCTTGAACGGTCGACGCTGCCGGCCGACGCGCTCCAGCTGATCGTCAGCGCCGACCGCTCCTCGGTCGATGAAATGCTTAAGCTGACCGGCCTGATCGATGTGCTGATTCCGCGCGGCGGCCATTCGCTGATCCAGAACGTCGTCAGCAACGCCAAGGTGCCGGTCATTGAAACGGGTGCCGGCATCTGTCATACTTTTATCGACGAAACCGCCCAATACGAAATGGCCCGCAGCATTGCGATCAACGCCAAAGCGCAGCGGCCGTCCGTCTGCAACTCGATGGAGACGCTGCTGGTGCACGAAGCGTTCGCCGCGGCGCATTTGCCGGCGCTCGCCGACGCTTTCTACGGCGTCAACGTCGAGCTGCGCGGCGACGAACGGGCACGCGCGCTCGTGCCTACGATGAAAACAGCGGCCGCCGAAGATTGGGCGACGGAATACAACGATTATATTTTGAACGTCAAGGTGGTCGCAGGTCTGGATGAAGCGCTCGACCATATCCGCGCCTACAGCACGTTGCATTCGGAATGCATTGTCACCGACAACGCGGACAACGCCGCGCGCTTCCTGCAAGACGTCGACGCCGCCGCCGTGTATCATAACGCTTCGACCCGCTTTACCGACGGCTTCGAGTTCGGCTACGGCGCGGAAATCGGCATCAGCACGCAAAAGCTGCACGCCCGCGGACCGATGGGCCTGCCGGCGTTGACCTCAAGCAAATTCCGCGTGTATGGCAGCGGACAAATCCGCGAATAATCGCGTTGGCCGACGCGAATCCAATTCAAGGCCCATGGGCCGGGAGGTATTTTGACGTATGACAATCCCTGCACTTTCCGAAGCGCGGATCGTGTTTGTCGGCGCAGGTTCGATGGCGGAAGCGATTTTCCGCGGCCTGGTCGAACGACAAGTCGCCGATCCGCACCAGCTTTACGTGACCAACCGCTCCGACTCCGCCAAGCTGGAGCGCATCCGCAGCCAATATGGCGTGAATGTCACCAATGACCCGCTGGACCGCGAGACGTTCATTCGCGAAGCCGACGTCGTCGTGTTATGCATGAAACCCAAAGACGTGGAGAGTGCCTTCGCCGAGCTGCAGCCCTTGCTGCGCGACGGCCAACTGCTCGTCTCCGTCATCGCCGGCCTCTCGACGGCCAAAGCGGCGGCGCTGCTGCACACCAGCCTGCCGATCGTCCGCACAATGCCAAATACGTCGAGCACGATCGGGCTTGGCGCAACCGGCATCAGCTTTTCGCCGAACGTCACGGAAGCCGGACAACGGCTGGCCATCGACATGTTCGAGTCCGTCGGCATCGTTTGCGTCGTTGAGGAATCGAAGCTGGATCTTGTCACCGGCGTTTCCGGCAGCGGCCCGGCGTACGTCTACTACTTCATGGAAGCGATGACCAAAGCGGCCGTCGAAGGCGGCTTAAGCGAGGAAGACGCGCGCAAGCTGACGCTGCAAACCGTGCTCGGCGCTGCGCACATGGTTGAGACGACCAAGGAGGACCCGGCCGAGCTGCGCCGCAAGGTGACATCGCCAAACGGTTCGACGCAAGCCGCAATCGAAACGCTTGACCGCCATCAGTTTTGCGAAGGCATCGTCCGCGCCGTATTCCGCTCCGCCGAGCGGGCCAAAGAAATGGGCGAGCAAATTGCCGCCCCCAGCGCGAAATAAATCACAGTTCCTATAAAGCAGGTGAAAAATCCGATGAATTCGTATTGCTTGGCAACCTACCGCTGTTATGACGAAAAAGCCGATTTCGCGAAAAAAGCGACCGGCATCGCCGTCGGCTTGACCGTCGGCAGCTGGACCGAGCTGCCCGAAGCGCAAAAAGCGCAAATGGAAAAACATTTGGGCAAGGTCGTAGACGTCGCCGTTCACGAACCCGCTCCCGGCGAACCGGCGGCGGCGCGTTACGCCGATATCCGCATCGCCTACCCCGATGTGAACTACAGCCGCGACCTGCCGGCGCTGCTCGTCACCGTGTTCGGCAAGCTGTCGATGGACGGGCGGATCAAGCTGCTCGATCTGTCGTTCTCGCCGGCGTTCCTCGCCGGCTTCGCCGGACCGAAATTCGGCATAAAGGGCGTGCGGGATTGGCTTGGCGTCCACGACCGGCCGCTTTTGATGAGCATTTTCAAATCCGTCGTCGGCTACGAGCTGCCGGCCCTGCGCGAGCAGTTTTATTTGCAGGCGGCCGGCGGCGTCGACTTGATCAAGGACGATGAAATTTTGTTCGAAAATCCGCTGACACCGCTCGAACGCCGCATCGAGGTATGTCTGGCCGCCGCCGAAGAAGCGCGCGCGCAAACCGGACAAAAGCTGCTGTACGCCGTCAATCTCACCGGCCCGACCTTCGGCCTGCTCGAACAAGCGCGCAAGGCGATTCGCGCGGGCGCAAACGCGCTGCTGTTCAACGTGCTGGCCTACGGCTTCGACGTGCTGCATGCGCTCAGCGCCGATTCGGAGATCAACGTGCCGATTATGGCTCATCCGGCGATCGCCGGCGCGTTGTACCCGTCGCCGCATTACGGCATCGCCGCGCCGCTGTTGCTCGGCAAGCTGATGCGCCTCGCCGGCGCCGATCTCGTCTTATTCCCGTCGCCCTACGGCTCCGTCGTCATGCCGCGCGAGGAAAACCTCGCGATCAAACACGCGTTGCTGACCGATAACTGGGCGGCGGATTATCTGTACGCCGGCAACGGCGTTGCGGGCAGCTTCGCAAGCAGCCGTACCGGCTCTTCTTCAGACGCTTGCGGTGCAGCAGCGCAGGCTGACGCGCTGCACAGTGCCGCCGCAGGCAGTGGTGCTGACACAGACACGGCTGACGCTCCGGCGCTGGCCGCCAGCTTCCCCGTGCCGTCCGCCGGCATCCATCCCGGCCTCGTGCCGCTGATCCTCCGCGATTTCGGCAGCAACGTCGTCGTCAACGCCGGGGGCGGCATTCACGGCCACCCGCTTGGCACGATTGCCGGCGGCCAGGCGTTCCGCCAAGCGATCGACGCCACGCTGCAGGGCATCGCGCTGCAGGACTACGCGGCGAGCCATCCCGAGCTGCAAGCGGCGATTGACGCCTGGGGGGTCAGGGCGTAATGGACAAGAAACGTATCGTTTTTTGCGACTTTGACGGCACGATTACGCAAAACGACAATATTGTCGCAATCATGAAGCATTTTAACCCGCCGGGCTGGGAAGAGCTGGTGCAGCAGTTGATGGACGGCAAGCTGTCGATCCGCCAGACCGTCGGCCGGATGTTCGCGATGCTGCCGACGTCCCGGCAGACGGAAATCGTCGATTACGCGATCCGCAACGCGACGATCCGCAGCGGCTTCGGCAAATTCGTCGACTACTGCAAACAGCATGATATCACGCTGCTGATCACCAGCGGCGGGATTGATTTTTTCATCTATCCCCTGCTGGCGCCGTTCCCGATTCCCCATGCGCATATTTACAGCAACGCCAGCTCGTTTGCCGGCGAAACGATTGAAATCTTGTGGCCAAACGCCTGTGACGAACATTGCGGCAACGACTGCGGCATGTGCAAAACGACGATTATCCGCTCGTACGATCCGGCGCGTTACCACCGCATGTTGATCGGCGACAGCGTGACCGATTTTGCCGGGGCCAAGCTGGTCGACACCGTGTTCGCCCGCTCGCACCTGATCGAGTTGTGCCGGGAGCTGGAGCTGCCGTTTTACCCGTTTGAGACGTTTTATGACGTCATGAACCATATGGAGGCGATGGACCAAGCATGAAACTGACATTGGAGGACAAGCAGCGGGCGTTCGCCGAGTTGGCTTCCGTCAAAGCCGGGCTGGCCGCCAAAGGCTGGTTCCCGGCGACAAGCGGCAACCTGTCGGTGCGCGTCGGCGACTTCGACCCGCAGGCGTTTACGTTTGCGATTACGGCGAGCGGCAAGGACAAGTCCGTGCAGACGCCAGAGGACTTCCTGCTCGTCAACGAACTCGGGCAACCGACCGACGACACCAAGCTCAAGCCTTCGGCCGAAACGCTGATTCACTGCGAAATTTACCGGCTGACTGGAGCCGGCGCGATTTTTCACGTACATACCGTGTTCAACAATCTGGCATCCGAGCTGTTCTGGGAGCGCGGCAGCATTCCCGTCGACGGCGTCGAGTTGATCAAGGCGTTTAACATTTGGGACGAGGACGCACAGATCGACATTCCGATTCTCCCGAACTACGCCGACATTCCGCGCATTGCCGAGCTGGTCGAAGGTGTGCTGGCGCCGCGTATTCCTGGCATCGTGCTGCGCAAACACGGCATTTACGCCTGGGGCGCCAATGCGTTCGAAGCAAAACGCCACCTGGAAGCATTTGAATTTGTGTTCGAATACGTCTGCCGCTGGCACGAGCTGCAAGCGCGCAGGTAATGGAGCCGGCATCGTGCTCCCTTTTTCCCCCTCCTCCAAGCAACCACCGGCAAGCGGCCACTCCGTTTGCAAGGGTTGCTTTTTCATTTGCCAAAAAACAAAAAGACCAGGGAGGTATCCCCAGTCTGTCGTCATGCTCTTGTGCTGCGCACTCCTGCGTCCCGCCCGCCTGCTGCCATCGCTGGCAAATGCGGCAAACGCTCGCCGCCCCTTACCGCGACTGACGGTAACGCTGCGCATATTCCTTCGCCTGCTCGGGCGTCGTCACCCGGTTGCGGCTCCACTCCAGCAAAATCCGGTCGATGTAGCGAAAATACACCTTGCCGGCAAACACCGCTTCTTTCAGCGCCGTCACAATCAGCTCCTCGCGGTAGCGATCCTTGTCCAGCCAGCCGCTGATCGTCTCCAGCTCCATCGGCGTCAGCGGCCGGGCAAATTCCTGTTCGAAAATCGCATAAATGCTTGTGTCCGGCCGCGCCGCGCCCGCCGGTTCATCGGCAGCCCACTGCATCGACCCAACTCCGGCTCCAACGCTGGCACCCCCACCGGCACTCGCACCCTCCGGCTCGGGCTGGCTCAGCACAAACGCTGCCAGCTTGGCGTACAGCGGGGCCAGATTGTAGCGCTCGAAGCGGATGCCCGACCCGGCCTCGACGCCTTCGTCAATCGCAATCCACTGCTCATGCAGCAGCTTTTGCAGCGCACCCGTCACCTGCTCGATGCTCGCCGACATCCGCGCCACGATCTCCTCCGGCGTCGGAAAACCGTTGGCTTCCTGCCCCGTAAACGCCAGCAAATGAATCAAAATCATCGCTTCCGCATCGCTCAGGCGCAAAGCCCGGTAATGGCGCAGCAGCAAAGCCGGCACGCCGACGTCGCGCTCGCCGAGCGCAGCGGCCACATACGCTTCGGCCCGCTTTTGCTGCAAGTCGCTTTTTAACATCGGTTCCCTCTCCCCCATCTCCAGCCTGGCCCCATCTGTTACGGATAAAGCCGATACAACAAACGCGGAAACGGAATCGTCTCCCGCACGTGGTCGAGCCCGCAAATCCACGCCACCGTCCGCTCCAGCCCCAGCCCGAAGCCGGAATGCGGCACCGTGCCGTACTTGCGCAAGTCGAGATACCACTGGTACGCTTCCTTCGACAACTCATGCTCCTGAAACCGCTGCTCGATCAGCACCGGATCGTCGATCCGCTGGCTGCCGCCGATAATTTCCCCGTATCCTTCCGGCGCGATCAGGTCGGCGCACAACACCACCTCCGGCCGCTGCGGGTCCGGCTTCATGTAGAACGCCTTGATCGCCGTCGGATAATGCGTAATAAACACCGGCTGTGCGAACTGCTCGGCAATCGCCGTTTCATGCGGCGCGCCGAAATCTTCGCCCCACTCGAACGCAAAGCCCTTGCTTTGCAGCAGCGCCACCGCCTCGTCGTACGTGATCCGCGGGAACGTCCCTTGCACCTTTTCCAGCTTGGTCACATCGCGCTCCAGCGTCTCCAGCTCCTTGCGGCAATTCGTCAACACGGACTGCACAATATGGCCGATAAACTGCTCCTGCACCTGCAAATTTTCCACGTGGTCGACAAACGCCATCTCCGGCTCGATCATCCAAAATTCGATCAAATGGCGGCGCGTCTTCGACTTCTCGGCGCGGAACGTCGGCCCGAACGAATACACCCGGCCGAGCGCCATTGCCGCCGCTTCCATGTACAGCTGGCCGCTTTGCGTCAAATATGCATCCTCGTCAAAATATTTCGTATGAAACAGGTTTGTGGTCCCCTCACACGACGACGGCGTCAAAATCGGCGGATCGACCAGATGAAAACCGCGTTCGTTAAAAAACTGCTGGATTGCCTGGACGATTTGCGCACGAATCACCAGAATCGCCCGCTGGCGCGGACTGCGAATCCACAAATGCCGGTGATCCATCAAAAAATCGGTCCCGTGTTCCTTCGGCGTAATCGGATAGTCCTCCGTCAGCTGGAGAATTTCGATGCCCTCGACATCCAGCTCATAACCGCCTTTGCTGCGCGGATCTTCCTTGACGCGGCCGGTCACGTATAGCGAGCTTTCCTGCGTCAGCTGCGACGCCGCTTCCCACGTCGCCTCGTCGACCTCGCTTTTCACCGCAACCCCCTGGATGTAACCGGAACCGTCGCGAAGCTGCAAAAACTGAATTTTGCCGCTGGAGCGCTTTTTGTGCAGCCAGCAGCCGATGATCACGGTTTCACCGACATGATGTTGAACTTCCTGAATGGTGCATTTCATGGCGCCTCGCTCCTTTTCCTTCACTTTGCAAAAAATCCCGGCGCTTCAGCGCACCAGCGCGTACGTATCGCGCGCAATCATCCATTCCTCGTTGGTCGGAATGACCAGCACCTCGACGCGCGAAGACGCGCGCGAAATGCGGCGCTCACCCTTGTAGCCGCGCCCGTTTTTCTCCTCGTCCAGCTCGACCCCGAGGAACGTCAGCTCGCGGCAGACGGCCTGCCGCAGCCGCTGCGAGTTTTCCCCGACGCCGGCCGTAAACACGAGCGCGTCCATTCCGTTCATCGCCGCGGCATACGCGCCGATATATTTGCGCAGCCGGTAGGCGTACATCTCAAAGGCCAGCTTGGCGTTGGCATCGCCCGCTTCCAGCGCCTCCTCGATCTCCCGCATATCGCTGCTGATGCCGGACACCGCCTGCAGACCGCTGTGCTTGTTCAGCATCGAGCCGACCTCGCCGAGGGTCAGCTCCTCCTTGCCCATCGCATATGGCACGATGGCCGGGTCGAGATCGCCGCTGCGCGTGCCCATCATCAACCCTTCGAGCGGCGTCATGCCCATGCTCGTATCAACCGAGCGCCCGCCAAGCACGGCGGCGCAGCTCGCCCCGTTGCCGATGTGGCACGTGACGAGCTTGAGCGCGGCCAGCGGCCGCTCCAGGAACGCCGCGGCGCGTTCGCTGACGTAATCGTGCGACGTGCCGTGAAAGCCGTAGCGCCGCACCTTGTGCTTGCGATACAACACCATCGGCACCGGGTACAAATACGCCACAGGCGGCATCGTCTGGTGGAACGCTGTATCGAACACGACGACCTGCGGCACGCCGGGCATATTCGCTTCCACGGCATTGATGCCAAGCAGCGCAGGCGGATTATGCAGCGGTGCCAGATCAAACAGCCGGCGAATCTCCCGCTTGACGTTCTCATCGACGCGCACGGACGACCGGAACGATTCGCCGCCATGCACGACGCGGTGGCCAACCGCATCGATGGCCGCCGCTGCCGCCAGCACGCCATGCTGCGGGTGCACCAGCAACTCCAGCACGCGGCGGATCGCCGTCGTATGGTCAAGAATCTCGCTGACCTCGCTGACATCCGGTTTCCCGTCCGGCTCATGCGTCAGCAGCGCCGTATCCATGCCGATGCGCTCGACCTTGCCCTTGGCCAGCACCCGGTCTTCGCTCATATCGTACAGCTGGTATTTCAGCGACGAACTGCCTGCGTTAATCACCAGCACGTTCATACCCGGTCACCGTCCTTGTCGTAGCGAAAAAAGCCTTCGCCCGTCTTCACGCCCAAATGACCGGCCCGCACCATCTGCTTGAGCAGAAACGACGGCCTGTACTTCAAATCGCCGTATTCGCGGAACAGCCGCTCCAGCGAATCAAGCACCGTGTCTAGGCCAAACCGGTCGCACATCTCCAATGGTCCATAGTGGAAGTCGTAACCGATGCGCATGGCGTTGTCGATATCCGCCGCGGAAGCGACGCCTTCTGATAGCGTATGCATCGCTTCGTTAATCAATGTACCGATCAGACGGGTTGTAATAAACCCCGGCGACTCGTACACTTTGATGCTCTTTTTTTCCAGCGTTTCGTCGATAAATTCCCGGGTCCGCTCGAACGTCGCGTCGGACGTTTTCAGCCCGCGGACGATTTCCACCAGCGCGATTTTCGAGACCGGGTGCAGGAAATGCACGCCGATCACCCGCTCCGGGCTTTTGGTAGCCGCGGCAATCTCCGTCAAACTCAGCGTCGACGTATTGCTCGCCAGCACGACATCGGGCCGCACAATCGGCTCCAGCGCCGCAAATACGCGCCGCTTCGCCTCCAAATCCTCGGTGATCGTCTCGATCACCATATCACAGCCGGACAGCTCGGACAGCTCCAGCACAAAACCGATTTTCGTCAAAATCAGCTTCTTTTCCGTTTCCGTCAGCGCCCAGCGCTCGATTTGCTTGTCCAGGCTTAACGTAATCATGTCCAGGGTGTGCGCCAGCTTCTCCGGTGACTTCTCGACCAGCAGCACTTCCAACCCCTTGGCAGCCAGCATCTCGGCGATGCCCTGTCCCATCGTTCCGCCTCCAATAACTCCGATCCGTTTCAACGGCATAGTTAGCTCTCCTTTTCAGGCAATGGTGGGAAAGTTATTCCTTACCATCATACATCGTTTTGCCGTGGTTTTCACTGTAGTATGCCAAAAAGCCGACCTTTTCAGATCAGCTTCTTGACAATTCATTGAACAACCGGCATCAGGCCGATTCCGGCTGCCCTGCCAGCGCCTTGGCAGTATCGCCGGCCGCAAGCAGGCCGCGGAACGCATCGCCCGACAACACCTCTTCGTGCAGCAAAATCTGCAAGGACTGCTCGAACACCGGACGTTGGCCCTCCAGCAACTCGCGCGTATGCACCGTCAGCTCCTCGAGAATGCGCGCATTCTCCTTCATCAGCTCTTCCTTTGTCACCATCTCGCGGTCGACGATGCCCAGCGAGGTCAAACCGGCGTCGATCATATTGCGAACCATCTGCAGCGCCTGCTCAAAATCGTTTCTCGAACCGGTGCTGCGCCCGCCATAAAACATTTCTTCGGCCGTTGCGCCGCCAAGCGCGACCATAATCTGCTCCTCAATGTACCGCTTCGTGTACAAATAATGATCCTGCGGCGGATTGTGCCGCACATACCCCAGCGCCTGGCCGCGCGGCGACACCGTCACCTGCGACACCGAACCGGGACGGACGATTTCGGCGACAATCGCATGGCCAAGCTCGTGATAGGCGACGCGCTCTTTTTCCTCCTGCGCCGCTTCGCGGTCCGTACGCTCGCCGAGCATCACCTTGTCAATCGCCTGGGCCAGATGCTGCTGTCCGACCTCCTTCGCCTCTTCGCGCAAGGCGTAAATCGCCGCTTCGTTCAGCACGCTTTCCAGCTGCGCGCCGGAGAAGCCAAAGGTTTGCTCGGCAACCCGTTCGAGCGATACGCCGGCCGCCAGCGGCTTGTTTTTCGCATGAATGTCCAGAATCGACAGCCGTCCCTTCTTGTCGGGCAAGTCGACCTCAATATGGCGGTCAAAACGGCCCGGACGCAGCAGCGCGCTGTCCAGCATCTCCTTGCGGTTCGTCGCGGCAATAATCAGCATACGCGGCGTCTCATTCGTATGAATGCCGTCCATCTCCGTCAGCAGCTGGTTGAGCGTCTGATCGTATTCGCGGTGTTGGCCGCCTTGACGTTGGCCGCCAATCACATCGATTTCGTCGATAAACACCACCGCATTTTCCTTGCCTTCCTTCGCCGCCCGCGTCCGCGCCTCTTTGAACAAATCGCGCACCCGGCTGGCCCCGACGCCGACGTACATTTCGACAAACTCGCTGCCGGCCGCCGCGACGAACACCGAATGGGTATAATGCGCCGCCGCTTTGGCCATCAGCGTTTTGCCCGTTCCCGGCGGACCGGTCAGCAAAATCCCTTTCAGCGGCCGAATGCCCAGCTGCTGAATCTGGTCGTGTTTGATCAGAAAATCGAGCGCCTCCATCAGCTCGCGTTTGGCCCGCTCCTGACCGCCGATTTGATCAAAGGTCAAATAAGACGGCGCCCGGCTTTTTCCCTTGCGTTCGCCTGTCGCCACACCGACGCGGCTTTTGATCATGTACCACACCGACACCCCCAGCACCGCCACAAACAGCAGCGGCACCACGTTAATGCCAACGAAGGCCAAAAAAACAAGCAGCACCGGCACGGCGCCGATGCAAATTTCTTTGCCGTATTTACTCATTCGGCCACACCCCCATCGTCCCCCCGCTTCGCGGCAGCATCACAAACTTGCTCGCCTGCCCGTCGCTCAAGCGGACATATACATAGTGCTCGTCCATTTGCGTATCGACCGCAAGACCGTCCATACCGGCCGCTTGCGCCTCCAGCGTTGCCGGAATATCAGCGTAATGCCTGGTCTCCATCGCTTGCGCCACGCCAAACAACGCCTTCGACCACCACGTATCGAGCGCCGGCGACGACGCATTGCCGGTCAGATCAAACCGCAGCGTCCGCTTGCCAATCAGGGACGCGCTATCTGTGGCAATGCGCTCGACCACGCTGCGCAAATCGGCATCGCCGGCCAGCGTCAGCTTGACGTCGACAGCGCCGCCGCTCAGCTGAACGTCGTACTTCGCGACGCCCGGAACCTTTTGCACAACAGCAGCCAACGGATTTTCCATAGCGAGACTATTGTAAGCGAACCATCCCCCGAACAACACGGCCGAGGTGATCACCAAACTTAACACGACAGGTAAGAGACGCAGCTTCATCAGACAACGTCCCCCTTTCTATGCGCTATTTGCTTGCTCAAATGCTATACGAAAAGTATATCACAAGATTATTACGCGGGCGTCAAGCAAAGTGTGGAAACAAAAAAAGCCCAGCCTATTGCAGGCTGAGCCGGTAGGTATCGAGATAGGAGCCGTCCTTGAAATTGTAATAATCGTAAAAATAGCGGACGCCTCCGGCTTCTTCTTTTTTGTAAAACACTTCCCACACATAATGGCCGCCCAGCTTGCCCGGCAGCACGCGCAGCACCTCCAGCGCCGGGTCCTTGGCCGCCATGCTCTCGCGGATTTGCTGCTCGCTCGCCGCTTCGCCGGCCATTTCCGCGTGCACCTCGCTGTCCGTCACCCAGACGATCACCGGCTGGCCGATTTTGTCTTCGCCGAACACGACATGCATCGGCTCATCGCCGTAGAACGACTCCACCCGCTCCGCTTTCGCCAAAATCGACTTTTCGTAAGCGGTGTTGACCGCTTGCGCGTTGTCGCGCCAATGCTCGCCCTGAACGCCGGCATAAAACCGCCCGAGCACGACGACCAGCGTCGCCGCAATGAACAAACCCAGCACCGTCCATCTTCTCCACGTCACCGCCGCTCGCCTCCCGTCTTCGCTCCAGTTGTGGCGCTCCGCCCCAGCCGCCTTTTAGCCGACCAGCGACTGGAAGCAGCTTTGAAACTCCCGTTTAATTTTCTCCTCGTCGAGCGTCAGGCATTCGCCCTTGCGCACAACCCATTGGCCGTCGATGCAAACGTCGACTACATCTTTTGCCGATGCGGAGTACACAATATGAGAGATGAAATCCGTCTTCGGCAGGAAATGCGGCTGATCGATGTCCAGCGCGATGAAATCGGCCTTCATGCCGGTTGCAAGCTGGCCGACGTTGTCGAGCCAAATCGATTCGGCGCCCACTCTTGTGCCCATGCGCAGCGCTTCTGTCGCCGGCACGGCCACCGGATCGCCGGAGACGCCTTTATGAATCAGCGCCGCCAGCCGCATCTCCTCGAACATGTCGAGGTTGTTGTTGGACGCCGCGCTGTCCGTGCCCAGCGACACCTTCACGCCGGCCTTGAGCAGCTCCGGCACGCGAGCGACGCCGCTCGCCAGCTTCAGGTTGCTGCCCGGATTGTGCGAAACGCGCACATCGTATTTGCGCAGTGTGTCGATTTCCCCGTCGGTCAAATGGACGCCGTGCGCGACCAGCGTCGGCCGGGTAAACACGCCCAGCTTCTCCAGATGCGCCACCGGACGCAACCCGTATTGATCGACGTTCGCCTGCACCTCGCGGCTGGTCTCCGACATATGCGTGTGCAGCGGCAGGTTCAAATCGTGGGCGGCTTGCACGATGCGTTCGATATAATCCGGCGGGCAGGTGTACGGGGCGTGCGGCGACATCATCGTCGTAATCCGGCCATTGGCGCGGCCGTGCCAACTGCGGGCAAATTCGGTCGCTTCTTTCAGCTTGGCATCCTGCACGTCAGGCGGGCACAACCCGATCACGCCGCGAGCCAGACAGCCGCGCATGCCCGACAACTCGACCGCCTGCGCCACCTCGTTCATATGGTCGTACATGTCGACAAATGTCGTCGTGCCGCCCTTGACCATTTCCAGAATGGCCAGCAGCGTGCCCCATTTGACGTCACCCGCTGTAAATTTCGCTTCCATCGGCCACATCTTCGTCTCCAGCCACACTTGCAAGGCCATATCGTCGCCCCAGCCGCGCAAGAGCGACATCGCCGCATGGCCGTGCGTATTGACCAGCCCCGGCATGTACAGCTTGTTGGTGCCGTCAATCACTTCATCGTAGCTGCTCTTCGGTTCGGGTTCGCTTTCGCCGATATAAGTAATGTTGCCGTTTTCGAACACCATGCTGCCTTTTATCCAAGGTGCCGTTTCATCTGCTGTGATGAAAAGACCGCCTGAAATCAACGTTTTCGCCATGATCAATCATCCTCTTTTCCAACCTTTATATATAAGTAAACGCCACTTTTTCCAATGTACAACTTCATGCGGCCAAAATCAAGAAACGATCGCCCGAACAACTTGCGATTGGGCATTGCTTTCCCTATGAGAATTTGATATTTTTAATTTCGTGAGTTTTCTTTCCAAAATGCGCTATATTTCGCGGTGCATTTGTTAACCGACAGTCAATTTTTCCAGCTATCAACCAACCTTAGGAGGGTTTTATGACAACGCTGTTCACGAAAAAAGGAGAAGCCGACTTTCTGCAGCTTCTGATCCGTTCCGCCGAGAACGCGCTGCAAGCCGCGCAAATGTTCAGAACCGCCATGATGGGCGAAAAACCGCCAACCCACTTCATCCAGGCCATCAACGATCTGGAGCATCAAGGCGACTCGATCACGCATGAAATTTTCAAAGGCTTGAACAAAGCGTTCATCACCCCGCTCGATCGCGAGGACATTATGGAACTGGCTTCCAAACTCGACGACGTGACCGACGGGATCGAAGCGACCATCGCCCGGTTCGACTACCTGAACATCGATATGACGGACTCGCTGATGCAGGAATTTTCCGGCGTGATCGTCTCCTCGTGCCAGCACATTCTCGACGCGTTCAAGCTGCTCGCGAAAAAGAAATACATGCAAATCACCGAACACACCGTGCAGATCAACAGTCTGGAAAACGACGGCGACCGGCTGATGCGCGAAGGCATCCGGCAAATTTTTCGCGCCAAAAAAGACCCTTATGAGGATTTCAAGCTGAAAGAAATTTACGAGCGCCTGGAAGAAACGACCGATGCCTGCGAAGACGTCGCGAACATTCTGGAGAGCGTCGTTCTGCGTTACTCGTAAGGAACAGTTCGGGGGGAAAACATGTTGACTTTATTGTTCGTTATCGTGGCGCTGGCGCTGCTTTTCGACTTTATTAACGGATTTCACGATACGGCCAACGCCATTGCCACCTCCATCTCGACCCGGGCCTTGCCGCCGCGCATCGCCGTGCTGATGGCGGCTACGTTGAATTTTATCGGGGCTATCGTTTCGTCGGGGGTGGCCAAGACGGTCGGCGGCAAAATCGCCGATCCAGCAACGATTCCGCATGGCGTGGAAATCGTCATCGCGGCGTTGCTGTCGGCGATCATCTGGAATCTGGTGACGTGGTATTATGCCATTCCTTCTTCTTCCTCGCATACGCTGCTCGGCTCGCTGGCCGGAGCGGTCATTGCCGGGGCCGGCTTCAACGCCGTAAGCTGGAACGGTTTTACGCAAATCATTGTGATTCTCGTGCTTTCGCCGATTATCGCTTTCGCTGTCGGCTACGTCATTATGGCCATCATCAAATACATCGTGATCTGGAAAGGCAATACGTCGCGCTCCAAGCTGAACCGCCTGTTTCGCGTGCTGCAGGTCATATCTGCGGTTTTGCTTTCCTTCTCGCATGGCGGCAACGACGCGCAAAAAGCGATGGGCATCATCGTCTTTGGCCTTGTCGCCGCAGGCAAACAAACTGGTCTCGACGTGCCGTTGTGGGTCAAGGTGGCCGCGGCGATCGCCATGGGGTTGGGCACTTCGATCGGCGGCTGGCGCATTATCAAAACGATCAGTCGGAAAATTATCAAAATCGAGCCGATCAACGGCTTTGCTTCCGACTTGACCTCGTCGATCGTCATTCAGACGTCCACGCATTTCGGCATGCCGCTGTCGACGACGCACGTGATCTCGTCTTCGATTATCGGCACCGGCAGCGTGATGCGCTTCCATGAAGTCAAATGGGCCACGGTTGGCCGCATGATCGTCACCTGGATCATCACGATTCCGATCAGCATCGTGCTGGCCTACCTGATTTTCTCGCTGTTGTTTAAAGTGATTTTTCCTCTGTAAAAAGCAAACGAAGCTGCGCTTTGCGCGCAGAGCGGACAAACGTCCCCCCGACCCGCCGGGAGGACGTTTTTTTGTCGTTCCAGAGCCGCCGCTGGTTCACAGCCGGCGATCGCAATTCATCGCAAGCCATAACGAGCCATTGCGAGCCATCTTCACGTCTGCCTTTTCGCACCGCGGCGTGCGACTACTCCCCGCAGCGCCATCACGCCAAAAAAGCAGCCAACCGCCACCGTCTTCCGGTGCGGGGCTGCCTTCTGGCCCTGCTTGGATCGCTTAATCCAGATAATACGCCAAGCTTTGCAGTTCGGTCGTAAAATCGGCATGATGCACGCGCACATCGCTTGGCACCTTAATGATCACCGGGGCGAAGCTGAGAATCGCCTCGACACCGGCTTCTACGAACTGCGTGGCAACATTTTGCGCTTCGGTCGCCGGAACGGTAATGATGCCGATGCGCACGCCATGGCGGGTGATCGTGTCCTTCATCTCCTCCATCGGCTGCACGATCAAGTTGTTGATCGCTTCGCCGGCTTTGCCGGGATAGGCATCAAACACGGCGACGATTTTCATATCGTTGCGCAAATATGTGTTGTAATTGCACAGCGCGCGGCCCAGATTGCCGGCGCCAACAAGCGCGACCGGCAAATGGCGGTCCAGCTTGAGAATTTGCCGGATTTTCTCGATCAAATAGCCGACATCGTAACCGATGCCTTTTTTGCCAAATTCGCCGAAATAGGCCAAATCCTTGCGGATTTGCGCCGGATTCAAGTCCAGCTTGTAGCCGAGATCCTGCGAGGAAACAGTCATCGTGTTTTTCATCGCCAGCTCGTTCAAATAGCGCAAGTAAATCGGCAGCCGCCGTACGACCGCCTCGGAAATTTTCACCGTCTTCATACCAGCACCTCCCCCATCCATTCGCGAATTCTGGGCACCATCTGCTCCGTCGTCATGTGCTCGATCTTCGGTCCCGGGAGCGAATACAAAAAATATTTGCCGTATTGTGTATCGATAACGCGGGTATCATAAATAATGACGATGCCTTTGTCCGAAGCGCGGCGCACCAGCCGTCCGAAACCTTGCTTGAAGCGGATGACCGCTTGCGGCACGGAAAACTTCATGAACGGGTTGCCGCCGCTTTTTTTAATCTTGTCGCATTTGGCTTCGATCAGGGGATGGTTCGGCGGCTGGAACGGCAGGCGGATGATCGCCAGACAGCTCAGCGCCTCGCCGGGAATGTCGACGCCCTCCCAGAAAGAGCTGGTGCCCAGCAACACGCACGCGCTGTGCTCCTGGAACATCCGCGTCAGCTTGCTGCGGTTGCCGCTGTCGACGCCTTGGCCAAGCACGTGAATGCCCTGCGGCTTCAACCGCTCCTTCAACGCCCCATGCACCAGCTTGAGCATGCGGTTTGACGTGAACAACACCAGCATCCGGCCTTTCGTCGCCACTGCGACATCGCCTAACGATTGCACCAACGCGTCGATAAACACGCTGTCGCCGGCAGCGCCGCGAATCGTCGGAAAATCGCGCGGAATGCAGACAAGCGCCTGCTCGCGATAATTAAACGGCGAAGGCAATTGCACCGTCTTGAGCTTGCCAACCGGCTGTTGCTCCGGCTGCGGCACATGCAGGCCCAACTGGTCGGCGGCATATTGGAACGATTTGTTCACCGACAGCGTCGCCGACGTCAAAATGATGCTGTCTTTCGTTTCGAAAAAATGCTGCTGGAGCAGCGGGCTGACATCGGTTGGCACGCAGATCAGCTGCAGCGAGCGGCTTTTGGCATATGTGCCCGCTTCCATCCAATAAACGAACCCGCCGTCTTCCATCTTCATAAAAAACTCCAGCGCGTCGCGATGCCCGTGCAGCTCCTTCAAGGTGCCGCCCAGATCGGTGATCAGGCTTTGCACCTCATACACCTCCTGCACATCCTTAATCTCGGCTGTCAGCCGCTCCAGCCCGCGCAGCAGCTCGCCCAAACCGCCGCACAGCGCTTCGCCTTGCTCGGTCAAATCCGGCCACGCCGCGGGCAGCGTCTCCGGCTTCATCCGCAGCACGTATTGCGACGATTCCGATTGCGACGGATCGCTGCTTTTGGCTGCCAGATGCTCGTACAAGCTTTCGCTCAGTTGCTCCCAGCGGTCCTTGACGTCCAGCACCTTCGGTAGCAGCGCATCGACGGTTTCCGCCCAAGCCGCGGCCCGCTCGTCGCCGTCAACACGCTGCAGCCGAAACCGCAGCATCGGTAGCTGGCCGCTGCGATGATCCTTATAAAGCCATTGCAATGTATGATAAAAAGCCGATGAGTGCAGCTCAATGCCCAAATGCTTGCTGGCGACTTCTTCAAAATGATGGGCTTCGTCGATAATCAAATGCTTGTAATGCGGCAGCAGCCGGTTGTCGGCCTTCATATCGGTAAACAGCAGCGAATGATTCGTAATGACCAAATCCGCCGTATTGGCGTGATAGCGGGCGCGGTGGTAAAAGCATTTTTTGAACCACGGGCACATCCGGTTGAGGCATGAATCGGTATCGCTGGCCACCGTATGCCAGAACTGCGGCCCTTTATTGCCGAAATGCAGCTCCTCTTCGTCGCCATGCTCCGTTTCGCTCAGCCAAACGACCATTTGCGCCGCCGTCAGCGGGTCTTCCTTGCCGTTTTCGTAGTCGCTGACCGCCAGCTTGTTCTCGAACTTGCGCAAGCACAAGTAATGGCTGCGCCCCTTGAGCACCGCGGCTTTAAAGCCGATCGGGAAAATGCCGTGCAACAGCGGAATGTCACGCTCGCGCAGCTGTTCCTGCAAATTGATCGTATGCGTGCTGACGATCACCTTCTTGTCCTGCTGGATGCCGTAATACAGCGAAGGAATCAAATAAGCGAGCGATTTGCCCGTACCCGTGCCCGCTTCGATCATCAAATGCCGCTCCGCCTGCAGCGCGTCTTCGACCTCGCGGATCATATGCTCCTGCGCTTCCCGGTCCTCGTACACCTCGAAGCGGCTTTGCAGCGTCATCTTCAACCCTTGATAAAATTCATCGAACGACGGCGTCAGCTCCAACGCTTCATGCGGCGCGCGCACCTCCACCTCCTCACCCCAATCGTCGACATTGATCGTAAACTGCCGGAAATAGCGGTGCTCATCGGTATCGACAACCGTCGTCTGTTCCTTGAAAGCGCGGATTTCCTCAAGAAACCAGCCCAGATCGCCTGAACCGTTTTCAAAAATCCGGGCGATCCGCTGCACCGTCAACAGCGGCAACCCAAGCAGCCGCTGGAGGCAAATGATCCAGATCAGCGCCGTCACCTCGGCGTCGCTGTCGGCCTGGTGCGGGCGTTCGTGGTCCAACCCGAACAAGCTGGAAACCATGCCCAGCTGCAGGCTGGTGATCGACGGGAACAAGATGCGCAGGAGATCCATCGTATCAAGCACGCGGCCGCTGAACGGCGGGTAGCCGGTTTTCGTCAAGCCGCGCTGCAGGAAGGCCAGATCAAAACCAACGTTGTGCGCGACAAGCACGCAGTCGAACAGCAGCGGGAACATATCGGCCATCATCTCGGCCAACCCCGGCGCGCCTTCCACCATCTCATCGGTAATGCCGGTTAACGCCGTAATCGAAGAAGGTATACGAATCCCCGGATTGACGAGGGTTGTATACCTGTCGACGATCTGCATTTCATCTATAATGACCAGTCCGACTTGAATGATCTCGTCCGCGGCCTGGCTGCCTGTCGTTTCAAAATCCAAAACAGCGAATTTCATGCCTATCCACAATCCCTTCATCCTGCTGATGCTTCTTCTAGCATACCAAAACTGCCTGGGAAAAGGGAGTGCCGATCCGCGCGTTTTACGCTTCGTCCAAATTGATCAACGGTTCGACGCAGGACGGATCATGACGGTACGCTTGTTGAAAATATTCAAAGGCTTTCTCCATATTCTGATTCTGGATTTGGATGCAGCCCATGGCGTTATAGGAAATCGCCTTCATCTTCGTGTTGTCGGTCAGCGGCAGCACAAACTGAAAATGCCGGTACGCCTCCCCGTATTCCTCCTTGCGCAAATAACCCATGGCCACATACATCCGAGCCAGCACAAAATCGGGCTGACGCGCCAATAACGCCTCGAACTCGCGAATCGCCTGATCGTACATGTTCAGCTTATAAAATCCTTGACCACGTTTAAATTCCTCGGACTGCTTGCCGGAGATGTCCAGCTCCGGCAGCTCGCTTTTCAGATGCTGCGGATGGTCCGGCGCGGCGCTGTACAACTTGCCGAGCTTTTCCTCGAACTGCAGCCACGATTCGATGAATTCATCGCTCATTGCCTTGAGCACCTGGAGCTGTTCGTCCAGCGCTTCGCGCTTTTTGCCCGACGTATGCGGGTATTCCCTCTGGATTTGCTCCAGCACCTCGTTCATCGTGGAAAATAAATGCTTGAACATGTCGCATCCCACCTCATCTCCAAAGCTTATCCTCATTCTTTGTTAACAAGCGGGATTTCATGCGTCGCGCGCCGTACAGGCTCGTTACAGCACCGTGGAATGCAGCTCTTCCTTGAGCAGTTGGACGATCCGGTTGTTTTCGCCCATGATCGCCACCGTCGGCCGGTGTTTGCGCGCTTCCTCGTCGGTCATCATCGCATAAGAGACGATAATGATCGTATCGCCGGTTTGCACAAGCCGGGCAGCCGCCCCGTTCAGGCAGATGACGCCCGAGCCGCGCGGCCCCGGAATAATATAAGTTTCCAGACGCGCTCCGTTGTTGTTGTTGACGATTTGCACCTTTTCGTTCGGGAGCATGTCGACCTGATCGATCAAATCCTCGTCGATCGTAATGCTGCCGACGTAATTCAGGTTCGCTTCCGTAACGGTTGCGCGGTGAATTTTCGCTTTCATCATCGTGCGGAACATGAGCGTCACTTCCTTATCGGTAAAATAAGATTGTCAATCAGCCGGGTGGCGCCGAACTTGACGGCCACGGCGACGAGAATCGCCTCATCCGCGGCGTCGGCGGCTGCGGCAAACGGCTCGAGTGAAGGAAATTGCAGCGCCTCGACATAATCGATCACAGCCAGCGGGGCCGTGCGGATCTGGCCGGCGACGATCTCGACCAGTTCGGCAGCCGTCGGATCGCTTTCCTCGGCGGCGTACGCCGCGGCGAGCCGCAGCCCCTGCGACAGCACAACCGCCTGGCAGCGCTCCTCCTCGCTCAAATACACGTTGCGCGAGCTGAGCGCAAGGCCGTCGGCTTCGCGCAACGTCGGACAGGGCACGATCTCGACAGCCATGTTCAAATCGCCCGCCATCTGCTGGATAACCGCCACCTGCTGCGCGTCCTTAAGCCCGAAAAACGCCTGATCCGGCTGGACGATGTGAAACAGCTTGCTGACGACCGTCGCCACACCGTCAAAATGGCCCGGGCGCGAAGCGCCGCACAACCGCGCCGTCACGCCGGCGACAGACACCGTCGTGCGGACCGGCTGCGGGTACATCTCCTGCACGCTTGGCATAAACACGATGTCGGCTCCCGCCGCTTCGGCCAGCTGCAAATCGCGCTCTTCATTGCGCGGGTAACGCGCGAAATCTTCATTGGGTCCAAACTGCAGCGGATTGACGAAAATGCTCAGCACGACCAGATCGCTTTGCGCCTTGGCCGTACGCAACAAGCTGACATGCCCCTCGTGCAAATACCCCATCGTCGGCACAAAACCGACCCGACCGTCGCGGCTCTCGCGGCGATAGGCCGCCAGCTTGTCGCGCAACGCCTGAATGCCGCTGACAACCTCCATGCTCTTCACCCCTTGTCCCCGTACAAATATTGCACGACATCGTTATCCATGTGGAACGTATGCTCGGGCCCCGGGAAGCTGCGGGCCTTCACTTCCTTGACGTATTCGCCGATGCCCGTGCGGATCGTATCCCCGAGATTGGCGTACGTCTTGACGAATTTGCGCGGCGCCGACGCCGGGCCGTATTGCAGCAAATCGTGGAACACAAGCACCTGCCCGTCGCACGCCGCGCCGGCGCCGATGCCGATCGTCGTAATGGCCAGCTGCTTGGACAGCCATTCGGCCAACTCGTCGGTGACAAGCTCGACCACGATCGCAAACGCCCCGGCCTGCTCCAGCGCCTTGGCATCGGCCAGCAGCTTCTCCGCTTGCTCCGAGCTGCGGCCCTGCACGCGGTAGCCGCCGATCTGATGCACCGACTGCGGCGTCAAGCCGATATGGCCGACAACCGGCACGCCGGCCTTGACGATCGCTTCCACGACCGGCGCCACCTCCGCGCCGCCCTCCAGCTTGACGGCTTGCGCGCCGCCCTCCTGCATCAGCCGGGCGACGGCGCGCATCGTCGTGTCGATGCTGCCGTGGTACGTCAGAAACGGCAGATCGGCGACTACAAACGTCGAACCTGCGCCCCGCACAACGGCCCGCGTGTGATACACGATGTCGTCCAGCGTTACCGGCAGCGTCGAATCATAGCCGAGCACCACGTTGCCAAGCGAATCGCCGACAAGAATAACGTCTACGCCCGCTTCCTCGGCCAGACGTGCCGAAGGGTAGTCGTAAGCGGTCACGACCGCCAGCGGGACGCCGTCCAGTTTCATTTTTTTGATTTTGGCCGTCGTTAACGGCTTGCGCTGTTCCACCATCTTGATCCCAGCTTTCCGAATAAAATAAAAAACCTTTTAGCCGCGAGCTAAAAGGCTTACGATGCGCACATTCATGTCATCAGCCTTCCGTCTCGGTCCCCGCAGGGCTCAGAGCAGAAATCGACTACATCCATACTTTCTCCAAAACGTTCAAGGTCTAACACTTGCCCCAAGTCGGAGTGCAGTTCTCGCGGATACCGCCTCTTCCCCACATTATAACAAACTTCGGCACAAACGAACAGCCCTTACGCATGCTCCACATCGCCCGAATACACTTTCACCCGCTCGCCGGAAGCGGTCAACACGACCAGCGCGCCGGAATCGTCGATCGCCTCGGCGATGCCTTCGATCACGCCATGCCCGGTCACCGTGCGAATCGGGCGGTGCAGCGACACGCTTTGCGCTTCCCACAACAGCTTGATCGGCGCGAAACCGCGCTCATGATACAGCCGATACAACTCCTCAAATTCCAGCAAAAACGCCTGAATCAGGCTTTCCCGGCGCACCTCCGCGCCGGTTTCAATCGCCAGCGACGTGGCGATGCCGCGCAGCTCCTCGGGATAGTCGCCAGCCAGCAGATTGGCGCTGATGCCGATGCCGGCGATCACATATTTCAGCCGCTCGTCTTCGCCGCTGCTTTCCAGCAGGATGCCGCTGACCTTTTTGCCGCCGATCAGCAGATCGTTGGGCCATTTGATGCCGATGTCGGCGCCGCACACCTGTTGAATCGAGCGGCACAGCGCCACGGCGGTCAGCAGCGTCAGCTGCGGCATGAAATAGACGGGAATCCGCGGCTTGAGCACCAGGCTCATCCAGATGCCCTTGCCGGCTGGCGAATGCCATTTGCGGCCCATGCGGCCGCGCCCGGCCGTCTGCGATTCGGCCAGCACCAGCGTGCCTTCCGCCGCACCTTGGGCGATCAGCGCGTGCGCGACCAGCTGCGTCGAATCGACCTCGTCGTACATGTGCAGCTTATGCCCCATCGTCTGCGTGGCGAGGCCGGACAACAACCCGGCGGCGCTGAGCCTGGCCGGCTTCTTGAGCAGCCGGTAGCCCTTGCGCGGCGACGCTTCAAATTCGTAACCGGCCTCGCGCAGCTCGCCGATATGCTTCCAGATCGCCGTCCGCGAGCAGCCCAGTTGGCGGCTTAGCTCCTCGCCCGATACATACACCTCAGGCTGCGCCTGAAACAGCTCCAATATACGTTCGTTCATCGCTTTATCCTCTCTTTATGGCTATCCATCGCTGCGGCCCAGTTCGGCCGCCGCTTCCAGCAACGCCGTCCGTTCGTTCGGCAGCTCGCCAAGCGCCGTGCGCGCAAGCAGCGTCTCCAGCAGGCTGCCGAGCCACGGCCCGGGCCGGCGGTCGAGCCGCGCGGCGACATCCGTGCCGGAGACGGCCAGCTCTTTGACGCTGAAGCACGGCATCTCGCTCAGCCATGCTGCGCCGTGCGCCCGCAGCAGCGGGGCGCAGCGGCGCAGCCAGCGCGCCAGCCAGCCGGGGGCTGGCGCGTTGGCCGGCAGCCCTTGCGCAGCGGCTGCCGCTGCTGCGGGCGCAGGCACGGGCGCGCGCGGAGCCGGGAACGGCTCCGCGCCTGCGCCCTCGCCTGCGGCGGGGCCGGCGGCCGGCGACGGCGGCGCAAAGCCGGCGCGCGGCGGCAGCGCGCGGCCCGCGGGCGGCAGCGCCGCGCGGGCCGGGGCCGCTGCTGCGGCGTCCATGACGCCGCCGGCCGCTTCCAGCGCCTGCAGCACGGCCAGCAGCGCGTGAGCCGCGCGCGCCCCGTGGCGCACGGCGGCGGTTTTCCAGACCCGCGCCAGCTCGCGCGGGTCCACCGCTGCGGCGCCGCTCGCCGGGCCGCCGCTTGCGGCGTCGGCTGCGCCCGCGCCGACGCAAGCTGCGGCCTGCTGCTGCGCCAGGCCGAGCACGGCCACGATCGCCTCCGCGTCGACGCGGGCGAACGTGAGCCGTTGCAGCGCCACGCGGACGTCGTCCGCGGGCGTCTCCAGCAGCAGCAGGAGCAGCGCCCAGCGCTCCTGCTGCTGCTCAAGCAGCGCGACGCCCTCCAGGGCGGCGTCGCGGACGCGCCAGCGTTCCAACGGCAGCTCAAGCGGGCGCTTGACGTGCTGCCACAAGCCGCTGGCGAGCAAGAGGCGCACCGCCTGCGCCGGCGCTGCGCCCTCAACCATGCGCTGCAGCTCGCTTCGCACGCGCTCCATCGCCACGTGGCGCAAAAGCGGTGCCTGCGCCACAAGCGCCTGCCACGTCGCTGCCTCGACGCGCAAGCCATACGCTGCGGCAAAACGCACGCAGCGCAACATCCGCAGCGCGTCCTCGCCGAACCGCTCGACCGGCGCGCCGACGCAGCGCAGCAGCCCCGCCGCAACGTCGGCTTGCCCGCCGAACGGGTCGAGCAGTTCACCGCGCGCGCTCAACGCCATCGCGTTCATCGTAAAATCGCGCCGCTGCAAATCCTCCGTCAAATCGGAAATATACGCCACCGCAGCCGGACGGCGGAAATCGACATACTCCGTCTCGGCGCGAAACGTCGTCACCTCATAGACGCCCTCCGGCAAAATCACTGTCACCGTGCCGTGCGCCAGCCCCGTCGGGGCCGTGCGGGCAAACACCTCCATCACCTGCTCCGGCCGCGCCGACGTCGTGATGTCGATATCTTTGATCGGCCGCCCCAGCACACTATCGCGCACACAGCCCCCTACCAGATACGCCTCGTAGCCGGCTGCCTCCAGCCGCTGCAGGACCAGCACCGCTCCTTTATCGTCCAGTGCAGACGCTCCTAGCTTCGTCATCACGCTCAACTCCTGTTCACAACCTCGCCGTCCATACACCCTTTGTAACAACGCACAGCCAAACGCCTGATCATGGCAAAACCATAGGGCGGGACGGAAAAGGCGCACGCGCAAAAGCTTATTTCCCACACTTCCCACGTTTCCCTCATTCGACCGCTCGCATACAACGGAATCCCGCCGGAACGCCCCCTCTGTTCGCCCCAACCGCAAGACTCCCAAAGCGCCATACCGATCACCACCGTCTGACAACCGTCATACGGCCGGAAACTCGTCCGGGAGTCGCACACAATACGCACCGCAGCCACGTGACCGCCCACACTGCCAATCGCCCCTGTCCAGCCCCATCCACACCCCCATTCACCGCCCCAAAACGGGGCGAAGCCGCCCTGCACAACCGCAAGCGCCCTTTCGGCTTACGGCTGCTGGCAGAGCGACTCCACATGGCGGTGCGATGCCGGCAGTTCACGGCCGAGCACGCGGTAATAAATTTCCTCATATTGCATCGTCGTCAAATCGTTGCAAAACGTATGCCGAGCCCGGTGCAGGCACGCCGCGACGAACTGCTCGTACAAACCGGGGCGCGTCAGCAGCTCGATCGCATGCGACGCCATCGTCTCCGTGTCGCCGATATCGGCGAGAAAACCCGTCTCCCCGTGCGTGATCAGCTCGGGAATGCCGCCGGCGTTCGAGCCAATCGTCGGCACGCCGCAGGCCATCGCCTCCAGCGCCACCAGGCCAAAGCTTTCTTTTTCGGACGGCAACAGCATCACATCGGCCAACGAAATCACCTGCGCGACATCGTCCTGCTTGCCGCAGAAGATCACGCGGTCGGTCAAGCCCAAAGCTTTGACCTTGGCGATAATCCGCGACAGCTCCGGCCCTTCGCCAACAAACAGCAGCCGGCTGGGCACACGTTCGTTCACCTGGGCGAACACATCGACCACATCCGTCACCCGCTTGACCGGCCGGAAGTTGGAAATGTGGATCAGCAGCTTTTCGTCGGGGCGAGCAAACTCCTGGCGCAGCTCCTCAACGTCGCGCGGATAATACACCCGTTTATCGACAAAATTATAAGCCAAATCGATATCGCGGTCGATCGCCAGCGACTGCCGCGTTTCGTGGATCAAATCCTGCGACACCGCCGTCACCGCATCGCTTTCATTGATCGCATAGCGGATCAAATCGCTGATCGACTGGTCCTGGCCGAGCACCGTAATGTCCGTGCCATGCAGCGTCGTCACGACCTTTAGCTTGCTGCCGATCATTTGCTTGGCGAGCAGCGCGCATACCGCATGGGGAATTGCATAATGAACGTGGAGCAGGTCCAGCTCCTGCATCTGCGCCACCTGGGCCAGCTTGCTGGCCAATGATAAATCATAGGGTGGATAGCGGAATACGTAGTAATCGCTGACCTCGACCTCATGATAAAAAATATTTTTATGAAACTGTCCCAAACGAAACGGCATGCTGTGCGTAATAAAATGAACCTCGTGCCCTTTCTCCGCCAGCAGCTTGCCAAGCTCGGTCGCCACCACGCCGGAGCCTCCCAGCGTCGGGTAGCACGTAATGCCGATTTTCAGCTTATCTGTCATGCTGTCTCCTCTTTCTTCCGCATTCAGCGGAACAAATCAACCGTAAGCGGCTGCTTGGACACAAAACCTTCGGCGTAAGCGACCATCCGTTTTTGGCCCAGCAGCCGGTCGCGCGCCTCCACCCGTTCCACATAACCCTGATTCAGCGGCGTGGGCACCACGTCTTTGCCGGCCGCTGCGAATTGCGAGCGGTACGCGCCAAGCGCAGCCCGTTTCGGCTCATAGCAGCCGGAGACGTCAACCAGCACATCGGCTTCATACACGTCATTGATAAAATAAAAATAAAGCTGCTGCACCTGCACCGCTTCGACTTCCGGCAAATAACGGCGCAGCTTGGCGTTAAACACCGCCTCCTGCACCAGCTGCGAGCAGGCGATATGGTCGGGATGCCGGTCCTGCCAATACGGCGCAAACACGATTGTCGGCTTATGCTTGCGAATTTCCAGCGTGATCTTGTCGATATGCTCCTTCGTCATCGTCAAACCGCGGTCGGGCAACCCGAGATTCGTTCGCACGGCAAGGCCCAACAGCTCGGCTGCCTCCGCCGCTTCCTGCTGCCTCCGCTCGACCGTGCCGTTCGACGACAGCTCGGCATACGTCAAATCGCAAATGCCAACGCGGTAGCCAGCCGCCGTATGTTTGGCGATCGTCGCGCCCATCCCGATTTCCGCATCGTCGGCGTGTGCGCCGAAAATCAAGAGATCAAGTGCCTCGCTCATGACCAAATCTCCGGCTTGTATTTATGCACCAGCTCTCTCCAGGCGAAATCGCCGCGATCGAGCGCTTTGACCAGAATTTCCGCCGTGGCGATATTCGTTGCGCAAGGAATGCCTTGCACGTCGCACAGCCGCAGCAAAGCGATGATGTCCGGCTCGTGCGGCTGGGCCATCAGCGGGTCGCGCAGAAAGATGATCAGATCCATTTCGTTTTGCGCGACCAGCGCGCCGATCTGCTGGTCGCCGCCCAGCGGTCCCGACATGAAGCGGTGCACGTTGAGCTTCGTGTTGTCCATGATCCGCTGGCCGGTCGTTCCGGTGGCATACAAGTGATGCCCGGCGGCAAACACATGCTCGTAAGCGACGGCGAAGTTGACCATTTCTTCTTTTTTGCGATCGTGCGCAATCAGTGCAATATTCATGCGTTATCCGCTCCCTAGTCGATAAAATGCTCAAACCCGTAGATCATGCCCTCGTATGTCATCACCTTGCGGACCGCCAGCGCAACGCCCGGCATATAGGAAGAACGCTCGTGCGAGTCGTGGCGGATTTTCAGCGTTTGGCCCGGAGCCGCCATAATGACCTCCTGCTGGGCAAAAATGCCCGGCAACCTCACACTATGTATGCGGAAGCCGTTATACAACCCGCCCCGCGAGCCTTGAATCGTCTCTTCCTCTTCCGGGTTGCCCTGACGGATTTCCTCGCGAACCTCGGAGATCAGCTCGGCCGTCTTGATCGACGTGCCCGAAGGCGCATCCAGCTTCTGGTCGCCGTGATATTCGATAATTTCCAGATGCGGAAAATATTTCGACGCCTGAGCGGCGAATTTCATCATCAGAATCGCGCCGATCGAGAAATTCGGGGCGATCAGCCCGCCGATGCCGTTCTCACGGCATTGCTTGTCCAAATCTGCAATTTGCTGCGGGGTGAACCCCGTTGTCCCCATCACCGGACGAACGCCATGGCGAATCGCCAGGCTCGTATGCTCATACGCCGAATGCGGCGCAGTAAAATCAACCATCACATCAACGCCGGATTCGACCAGCGCCAGCTCCAGATCGTTGTGCATGGCGATGCCGCACGGCGCAAGGCCAACCAGACTGCCCAAATCGACGGGGCCGGTGGAGCGGTCCACTCCGGCAACCAGCTCCAGATCCGGCTCGCTCAATACGGTTTTGACCACTTCGCGCCCCATTCTTCCACTTGCGCCAACGACTGCTACTCGAATTTTACGATCCATAGCTTCATGAAATCCCCTTTATTTATTTGATCTTCTGCTCGTATTCCCTGACCAGCCGCACCGCCGCTTCGTGGCCCGGCTCCAGCCGCAGCGCCTCTTGCACCGCTTGCAGCGCAGCGGCAAAATCATGGCGTCGGGCGTAAGCTTCACCCAGAATCAAATACGCCTCGATCGCCAGCGGGTCCAGCCCGATCGCCTGCCGCAGCCGCCAAATCGCCTGCGTATTGTCGCTGCCGATGTCTTTCTCGGCCTGCTCGACCAATTCGCGGGCACGCAACGTCTGCAAATGAAACCGGTACGGCTCGTAATCCGGCACCAGCCGGACGGCCGCTTCGGCATGCTCGAACGCCGCTTGCAGCCTGTTGCTCCGCGCGTATGTGATAGAAAGCTTGTGATGATAGGCAGCATTGTCCGGCTCAACGGCTATCGCTTTCTCGAACCATTCAATCGCCTTTTCAAAATCGTGGCTCAATATCGATTCATACGCCTTTTGTATTTCCTGCTCACCCTCCATCTGCCCATCCTCCCTTGCGACGGATTCCCTCCCGGCTTGCGGGGGAGATGGTACAGTTTATGAAAGTCAGCTGTTTTCGGTGTTTATTTTTGTCCAGCGGTTGGCGTCGCGCGTGTTGAATTTATGCATGATTTTGTCGTGCGCCTCCGTCAAATCAATCCCCAGCGAGTTGGCAAAACAAATCGTAATGAACAAAATATCGCCCAACTCCAGCTCGATTGAATTGTCCGCTTCCGACTTCTTCTTCGGCTTTTCGCCGAATTGGTGGTTCACCTCGCGCGCCAGCTCGCCAACTTCCTCGGACATTCTCGCCAGCATCGCCAGCGGGCTGAAATACCCTTCCTTAAACTGCGAAATATACGCGTCAACCTCATGCTGGAGGTCCTTTAGTGTGCGTTCCGCCATGCTCACCCTTCTTTCCTCAAACTGCTGATCGTCGCATCATTTCCATGTTATCGCAAACATGAAAAGTTGACAAATTTTTTTGTCGGAAAACGCGGTATAATAGGCATATGCAACCAGCTTGCAGTCGAATGGAGGGATTCCCAATGAAGCGCCTGCAGCTTGCCGAGCGATTGACGCAATGGCTTGCCATTGTGCTTGGAACCGCCGTTTACGCCTTTGGTCTGCATTATTTCGTCATTTCCAACGAGCTGATGGAAGGTGGCGTCACCGGCATTTCCCTGCTGCTCAATTACGTGCTGGGCATTCCCCCGTCCTGGTCCACCCTGCTGCTGAACGTGCCGCTGTTTTACCTCGGCTGGAAAATCTTCGGCCGCAGCTCGATGTATTACACAATCTTCGGCGTCATCTCGCTTTCCTGCTTTTTATGGCTGATGGAGCTGTTTATCCACAAGGGCTGGATCGTGCCGTTTCATACGACCCAGGACTATTTTCTTGTGACACTGTATGCCGGGTTGACGCTGGGCACCGGGCTGGGGCTCGTCTTCCGCTACGGCGCGACGACGGGCGGTTCGGACATTCTCGCCCGCGTCGGCCACAAACAACGCGGCTGGAGCGTTGGACAAGCGATCCTGGTCATCGACGTGCTCGTCATTGGCTCCTCGCTGTTGTATTTGCCGAAGGAAAAGGTGCTGTATTCGCTGGTCGCCGTCTTCGTCACCTCGCGCGTGATCGACTATATTTCCGAAGGCGCGTATGCGGCGAAAGCGTTTACGATTATCGGCAATCGCGCGGAGGAACTGGCAGTGGCGATCACGCGCGAACTGGACCGCGGCGTTACGCTGTTTCCGGCCCGCGGCGGCTACTCCGGGCAAGAGCGCCAGGTCGTCTATTGCGTTGTCTACCGCCATGAAACCCGCCGGCTGCGCGAGCTGATCCGCGCGCTTGACCCTTCGGCCTTCATTATTATCGGCGAGGTGCACGACGTGCTCGGCGAAGGCTTCAAGGCCGAATAAACGGCAATGGCCCGCTCTCGGGCGTCCGCTTCTTGACAGAAAGCGGACAACCGGGAACGGGCCATTGCCGTATACACGCGAGGGGGCCGAAGGCGGGCAAGCTCACGGGCAAGTACGCGTGCGGCGCTTTCGCCGCGCACGCGACTCCCGGCGCGCGACGAAAGCCGCGCGACCGCTGTCAGCCCCGTGAGTTGCCTGCTACCGCCTAACCCTCGCGGTTGATCTTGACCGGCACGGTGTTGCGGCCGGACCGGAACATGCGCCAGCCGACATAACTCAGCACGCTGACGATAATCAGGCCGATGCCCAGCGACCAAACAATCGGCTGTTTGGGGTCGGTCATCGGCAAGTAGGCGGTCGCTTCGGTTTTTTTCATAAACAGCTCATCGACCGTGCGCTGCAAATGCTCGATGCCGTCTTCCAGCTGCGCCTGCGGCAGCGGCTCGGCGCGCAACCCACCGCGCAACGCGGTCAGCAGTGAATCCAGCTTCTCGACGTCCGACGGCGGGCGGCTGATCAGCAGCGCAGGCCGAATGACCGCGACATGCTGGGACAACGTCTCGTAGCCGCTCCACGCCGCCGGCTGCTGGCCGGCTTTCACCGCCTGGTCCAGCGCGCCGATATCGTTTTGCAGCACCTTGTAATATTGCATCCACATCGGCTGATTGGCGTGAGTCAAGGCGTCGGTCGCCAGACGGATTTTCGCCACAGCCACCTGCCCCGCCTCCGGCGAAAAGCGCACAGCGTTAAACACGCGTTTGGCTTGCGTGACGCTTTCGGTCAGCGCGTTCATCCCTTCCACCGACGTAATGCCGTCAAAGCGGATTTGCGTAATCTGCTCGCCCAGCAGCAGCAGCTTGCCGCGCGCTTCCGAAACTTGTCCCGCCAGCGCCATTTTATACATGTCATCGGCCGTCCGGTTCAACTGCTCGACGTTTTTCACCTGCTCCGGGTCGGCCTTGGCCGCGCCTGCTCCGGCAACGCCGGCGCCGCTGCATCCCGCAGCCAGTCCAAGGGCGAGCAACAACGGCAGCAGCGCCGCCAACCGTTTGATCGTATCGCTTTTCACAAACATGGGACATTCCCTCCTTCACCACCATCATATGGAGGATTGTCCCGCTTTAGACCACTTACCCCTGCCGATCGCCGCTGCGCCTGCGAAAGATCACAAACGCGCCGCCAATGACGGTGCCAACAACGCTAAGCCCGATCGTAAACTGCTCAATGACCGGCAAATCGGGAATCAGCACATCGCTCAACCAAGGGAATACACCGCGCTGGTAGTCCATGAAATCGTTCCAGAACGACCAGCCCGCGGCCAGCGCCAGCGCCCCCCAGCCGAAACGGAACCAGCGGGCAAACACCAGCCCTTCAATCGCCATCGTCAGATGCGAAGCCATCAACATCCAGCCTTCCCAGCCAACCGCTCCACCCTTTGCCGCTTCGGCGACAATCATCGTCACCGCCCAAATGCCGTATTTGAACAGCGTGACAACCGCCAGCGCCTCAATCAAGCCGCGAAGCAGCGATATACGACCGGCCGGCTCCTGCCGGGCGCCATAGGACGGCCCGCTGCGGTCCACCAGCAAATACAGCAGCGCCAGCGTAAAAAACAAACTGGCCGTCGGACTGTCCGGCACAAACGGCACGTACCAAAGCGGGAAGTTGTCTGCGGTGAACACCAACTGCTGCCAATACCACGCATACCCGTACACCGTGCCGAGCAGATTGCAAGCGAACAGCAGCCCCAGCACCGCCTTATTCAATAAAAATGCCCGGCTCCAATAGTAGGATACCGCCAATCCGTCCTGCACAGCTCCTTCGCTCCTTCCGCGTTTAAAAAAGCCTGACCGCTTCTGCGGCCAGGCTTGTCGTCCATCTTATTCGGCTTTTTTCTGTCTGGACAGCCAATCGGTCAGCTTATCGATATCGGCATCTGTTAAGCCTTTGTCAATGTTCGCTTGGTATTGAGCGCCCATATTGCCTTTGCCGTTTTTGACGATATCCAGAATTTCGTCTTTGCTGTGCTTGTCGCCGACGCCGAGCAAAGCTGGCACGCCGGAAGATGGCATCCCTTTCAGGTTGCCGCCATGGCAAGCGACGCAAGTTGCTTTTTTGTAAATCTCCGCACCCGGATCGTCGGCTGCGACAATCGCTGCCGCCTTCGTGCTGGTCTTCGCGCCGCCGCCGCCGCTTGCGCTGCCTTTGGCGGCTTGCAGTTCTTCCTCGCGCTTGATGTGCTCGGGAATGATGTTCTTATCGGCCAACTCGTGCTGATAATGCGCCCAAGAGGTGTAGGTCAGATAAGAACAAGCGATCAACGAAAGGATCATCAGGGAAGAAGCGATCGGACGCCTGTAGAAGCGGCGCTCTCTGCCCGCATCGAGAAACGGGGCAAGCAGCAAACCGCCGAACAAAAGGCCCGGTATGACGACCGTGCCCAATACGACGTATTGGTCGGAAGTGTACGGGTATTTCAGCAATTGATACATGAAAAGAAAGTACCAGTCAGGCATCGGAATGAACTGGGTGTTCTTCGGATCGGCCGGATACCCGAGCGGAGCCGGGTCGGACATGACCAGAACCAGGATACCGACGAGCATCACGACGGCAACCATCCATTCCTTAAGCAAGAAGTTAGGAATAAACGCTTCGGATTTGCCCGGGTACGCCGAGTAATCTCGAGGAAGCGGTCTTTGTGTTTTTTTCACGACGCGGGAATCCCCGACGTATACAACTTTTTCGTCTGATTTATGACCGTGCGCCACAACAGTGCCCTCCTTTCAATTATAGCGGTCCGGAAATACCTTGTTTTCGAATCATGAAGAAGTGACCGGCCAGCAGCATCAACAGGACGCCCGGCAGGAAAAATACGTGAATCGCAAAGAAACGGGTCAGCGTTTGCGCGCCTACGATTTCGCCGCCTTGCAGCAAGGTTTTGATGTAATCGCCCAGATAAGGTACGGACGCCGCGATCTTGATCCCTACTTGCGTAGCGAAGTAAGCTTTGTTATCCCACGGCAGCAGGTATCCGGTAAAGCCCAGACCCAGCATGACGAAGAAAATGAGCATTCCGACCACCCAGTTCATTTCACGAGGCGCTTTGTAGGAGCCTGTAAAGAACACGCGCAGGGTATGTAAGAACATCATGACGATCACAAGGCTTGCGCCCCAGTGATGCATGCCGCGCACGATGACGCCAAACGCTACTTTATGCTGCAAGTAGTCGACGCTCGCGTAGGCGTTGATGATATCCGGCGTGTAATACATCGTCAGGAACATGCCGGACAAAATTTGAATGACAGTGATGAAAAACGTCAAGCCGCCAAAGCAGTAGACGAACGCGGAAAAATGATGGGCCGGGTTAACGTGCTCCGGTACTTCGTGATCCGCAACGTCTCTCCACATCGGCGTAATATCAAGACGTTCGTCAATCCAGTTGTACATGTTTTTAAACATCTGATCGTAACGCCTCCTTATACTCTCGAGTTGGCATGAAGCGGGCCAACGTACACAAAGCCGTTTTCAACCTTTACGTCGTATTCGTCCAGCGGCTTCGGCGCAACGGCCAGGTTTTTGCCGTCTTGCGTATAGTGCGCGCCGTGACAAGGACAGAAATATTGGTTCTTGTACTCCGGGTTGTCATTCCAGTTCACCGTACATCCCAAGTGCTTGCAGGTCGGATTCAAAGCAAAGATTTTGCCGCTGCTGTCTTTCGAAATCCACGCCGCGAGCTCCGGGTCGCTTTCGTACCAACCATCCACCTGATGGATCTGGAACGTGAACGATTTCGGCTCCGCCGTGATTTGACTTTCTTCAACAACCTTCACCCAATCCAGAGCCTTCTTTGGTTGAAGGACCGGATCGACAGCAAATCTGAGCATCGGTACGAGCATACCGGCTGCCATAAATCCTCCAGCGCCACCCAGGGTGTAGGAAAGAAACTGACGCCGGGACATTTCGCGCTTCGTTCCCGGTTTCTTCCCATGCTGCTCTTCATTGATCTTGTTGTGGTCACTCATTCTCAGTCTACCCCCCTACATTGGCCGACGTCCGAAAGACGGACGATGCAAACCTATATCACGTGTCGTTCGACATTACACTACATATAACTAGGACATTACTTATAATAGCCTACGACCTTGAGGGCGTCAAGGATACGAACGCCGTTTTAAACCTACGAATTCCAAGGCTTCGGACAAATTTTAACCAAATTGTCACAACTGTCGAAGCGTCCGAAGAAAACGGTTGCTTCCTTATCCTGCACAACTTTTTTTCCAAAAATACGCCGTGCGCGAAACTCTTTACTTGCTGTGCCACAGCTGTTGCATGCGGCTTGTCGCCTCGGCTTTCACCGCCGTTTTGTCCGCGGCCAGCCGCGCCGGATCGACATAAAGCAGCAAATCTGCGGGCGCAAGCTGCCACTTCGCCGCCGCCTCATCCGCCGTCACGACGACGACATAAGCGAACCCGCCGTCCTTGAGCGCTTGGCACACCTCCACAGCTTGTCCCTCGGCCGCGGCTGCCTGGCTGTAATGCAGCGCGGGGTAAGTCACCACCCGCCCTTTATAGGGAATTTCCAGCAGTTCCAGCGCGTCAGCCAGCTTTTCCAGCGCCTCCGTTGTCTGCCAAGGGTTCTCCGTTCCGCTCAGTCCGGTAACCGGCAGCAGGCACGTATCGAGATACGGCCGCAGCTCCTCCCACTCTTCCTCTTTGATATCGCTGAATTTCATCATGCGCCTCCCCTATCATGTGTGAACCTGCAGCTGATTATGTAGCTTGCTCCCATCTATTTGCTACTTTATCGGCTTGACCCGCCACTGTCAATCGCCGGGAACGCAGACCCCAAAACGACCGTTAAAAAAGGCCAACCAGCCATCTGGTTGACCCAATAATACGAAGACTGCTTCGCCCCTGTGCGGCGAAACAGTCCTGTACGATACATGCAGCGGAGCAACAATCACGTCAACCCTGGGCCTGCAATGTTTTCAGCTCGGAAGTAAGGGCCAGGAACGTCGCTTGATCTCCCTTGGCTAAAGCACTGTCGATCTCTTTGTAGAGATGTTTCTCTTTATGATTGCGAATAGCCCGATCCCAGACCATTTCGGCGAAAAGAGCCAGCAGCGCATCGTTGGATACATTCATTTTTCCCATAGGACCTACCTCCAAAATGTTGTCCGCGGTTTGTCTGGAGCTCTGCTCTGCACGAATGCATGTCAGTTGCCTAGTAAAAGTATATGATCGTACCGCGTATTCCTTGCTTCGCCGATGCTCTTGATTCATCATATTCATGTCGATTGGCTCCGTTTACGTGCAACCGCCCGATTGCCGCCGATTGTGCCTTTACCCAGCTGATAGACTTATAGATGGTTGTCAAAAACATCCTGCGGACCGGGGCTGAGCGCCACCTTGTCCGCTTCGGCCACCTGCGTGCCCCGGATGATGCCGCTGCCCAGCTTCGTCACCTGCACGACTTGCCCAAGCCGTTCTGCCTCACCGATGCGCAGCAAACCCAGGTGCATCATCATTTGCAGGATGCGCTGCTCAAAGATCGACTGGGCCGAGTCGTAATAAAACGGCTTGATCAACTCGCCAAGCACGCCGCCCAGCGATTCCACCGTCACCCAACCCTGCGCCAGCCGCTCCAGCCATTGGACGATCGATTGCACGTTCGGAATCGGATTTTTGTACAGCCGCAGCCAAAAGCGGTACAGCTGCGCTCCGTTTTCCTTGCGGCTTTCCAGCACGCGCGCCCGGCCTTCGTCGGTTAAGGTGAGCGTGCGATCGCCCTCGGCGATCAGATGATGATAATAGCAGTAGTCGTAAATCAGCGACAGCCGGTTCGGATATTCCTTGAACATCCGGCCGTAGCCAAAGCGCCAGGCGCCTTTGGCCACCATGTCCTCGCCAACCGACATCGCCTCCAGCACATGCTGCAGCTGTCTTTTGTACATCGTGCCTTCGACCGTCAGCGGAACTTCACCCTGGTCCCCTATATAGCGAAGAAATTGCAGCGTATCGTCAACGATCAACTGCCGCTCGTCGCGGTACACGCCGGGTTCGGCGCTTGTCACCAGCCGTTCTTTGAATTTGCCGGCCAGCACCTCGCAAAACCGCCGCTTCAAATCCTCGGGCACCTGAAACAAATATTTCGTCTGCTGCGAGTACCCGTTGAACAGCCAGCCGTGCCGCTTGAATTTGCCGATCGTATCGCGCGGACTCCAAGCTCCCTCGTCCGGTTCTGCCTCCTGAAACCTCGTCTGTTTCGCCCGGGCCATAAGCTCCTCCAGACTGAAAGAATTTCGCGAATCGAACAACAGCGAATTGAGGAAACGAACATCCTCCAGACTCAAGCTGCGCACATATTTCTCAAAAATCTCCCTGCGGCCCACCGTGTTCAAGATAGACTGAATCAGTTCGTTTTTGGAATGGCCGTTGCATTCGCATTCGTAGGTCAGCGCAATGCGGCTGAGCTCATGGATGTCGCTGTAGCAAAGCATGTCCGCCAGATTCATTTCCATCGGCAATCCCCCCTTGCTTGACGAAGCCGGGGCAGCTTCGCCGTTTTCTAGTAACCATTATGGGAATTTTTTCCGAAAATATTCCCGATATGCACAAAATAACCCCGATTATAGCGCAAAAAACCGCCTTCCCGAAGGAAGACGGCTTGAGGGGTTCAAGCTTCCTGCAAATGCGCCAAACAGTTGTACAACTCCATATTCCAGCCGCTTTGTCCACGCTGGACAATCGTCAAGGACGCGTTTTTGAGGAACGCGTCGCGCTCCAGCTTCCAGCCGCGCAGCACCTGAACGATAAAACCGCCGTGCGACACCAGCAGCACCCGCCGGTCCGGGGCCTTTGCCGTCAGCTCATCGATAAAATCGCTCCAGCGGCTCCATACCGCCGCGTCATCTTCGCCGCCGCGCGCCTGCTGCCGCCAGCCCTCGCCCCAGCGCTCCAGCCGCTCGGCCAGCGTCAACCCCTCGGCTTCGCCGAAGCTGCGCTCACGCAGCCGGCTGTCCGTGCCGAGCAGCGGAATGCCCGACTCGCGGGAGATGATCTCCGCGGTTTCCCTCGCCCGCTTCAAATCGCTGGCGATGATGCCCGACCACGCCTCGCCGCGCAATCTCGCGCCAAGCCGCCGCGCCTGCTCGCGTCCCTCCTCGGCCAGATCCGTGTCGAGCTGCCCTTGCAGCTTGCCGAGCTGATTCCATTCCGTGCTGCCGTGGCGTATCCATCCGATCGTCGTCATCGTCGTGGCGTTCCTCCTTCATCAATGTGGGCGATATTCCATTTGGTTATATAAAAGAAAAATGCTCCTGCCGGAGCATTCGGGGATTATGCTTTCGTACGGGACAACCAGTTCATAATCAGCATCGTCGCAATCAAACCGAGAATCGAAACGACGAGCAAATAATGCGGATACGAGTGAATCGGACCGACCTGGAAGCGCAGCGGCTCCATGATGCCCGGGCTGAGACTGGCGACGGCGCTGCCAAGCTCATGGCCGTTCATCGACCCCGAAGAGCTGAGCGCTTGCGGGTCCTGCAGATCGAAGATCGAGCTGTCGGCCGAAGCCATCGCCGGCTCGGGCGCTCCGTCGTAGACGATCGAAAACAGGAAGCTGAACATGAACAACGCCAGGCAAAACGCGATCACCGCCGTCAGATTGCGGCGCAGCGTGTATGAGATCGCGTACATCCGCTCGGGAACGGGAATCCGCCAGGACTCGTCCTTGTAGATGCGGCTCATCACCTGATCGGAGACGTTCGGCGCCGCGCTTGACAGCGCTTCCTCCAGCGATGCGGTGCGAATCAGCATCGTGCTTTCTTCCCATATTTGAAATTCCTCGGCGCATTCCGCGCAGGATTTGATATGTTTGTCGACCGCAGCACGTCTGAGGTCATTATCGGGCAAATCCCAATAAATCCCCAACAAGTCCTGAATGTCACTACATTTCATCGTTGATTCATCCCTTCATACTCTTCGAATATCGGCTCGCTGAAATAAGGCTCCAGCTGCGACTTCACGGCCGCTCTGGCGCGAAACAGCAGCGATTTGACCGAACTGACGGTTTGGCCGAGAATATTGGCGATCTCCTGATAATCCAGCTGATCGTACTCGCGCAAAATCAGCGCGGACCGCTGCTTCTCGGGCAAGCTGTTGATCGCTTCGCGAACCATCGTCACCTTCTCGTTACGCAGCACCGTCTGCTCCGGCATCGCTTCGAACGAAGCGTGCGGGGTATGACCGCTTTGCTCCAGCGAGATCTGCACGCTTTTATTTTTGCGCAGCTCGCTCAACACCGTATTGCGCGCGATCGTGTACAGCCACGTCGAGAACGACGCTTCGACCTCACGGAACGAATGCAGGCTGCGGTAAGCTTTATAAAACGTCTCATTGCACAGATCCTCGGCGACTGCTTCCATCTGCGCGCTTTTCAGCATATGAAAAATGAAAGCCAGGATTTTACGCTCGTAACGACGCATCAGCTCGTTGTACAACTGAACGTTTCCATCCTTGATTTCACGGATCAACTGGGAATCGGTCATTACGCGGCGGCCCTCCTTGCGACTTGCGCTCGTGTTCCCGGGCTGCTCACACATTGTTGTACGGCAGCGGGGATAAAAAGTTGCGGTCAATGAAAAAATTTTAACGTAAAAAGCAGGTATCTATTATGGTTCTGGCTAAACCGCGAAATTCCTGCTAAATTCGACAGCCTATTGAAAAAAGTTGCGATTTCATCCCGTCGGTTTCAGACGACGAACTTGTTTCGTACAGCTCATTATATAACCCGCCCCGCCGAAATATGGCTAAATAAACAAAAAAAACACCACTCAAAGGAGTGGTGAGCATCGATCAGATGCTATAGTAATCGGATAGGAGTGGAGAGAAACCATACTGTACTTTTATTATATGTATACGTTTACAATTTGTCAACGATTTTTTTGAAAACGGTTACGGCGAATATGATAACGCTTGTGGTTTCATACAGACCGGGATCTTGTCGAGCAGAAACTTGCTGAGCGCTATGCTTCCCGGTTTCTTTTTTCCCTTACTTCTTTCTGCTTTTCGACATCGATGATATGCCGGGTCATCCTCTCCACTATCGTTTTCCTATCCCGAAAAGGCGCTCTTTGGAACATGCCATCCCGGATCTACCTTCCCTCTCTTCTACTGCATATGAGTGGCCTATTTCTTGTGCAATAGGTAATCATACAGTCCTTATTATCGAATCGGGATATATTAAATACAGAAAGGAGAGGGACAAATGATATCCGACAATAAACATCATTTACGAAAATGCAAGCCTAAATTAAAGCGTGGTTGTATAAGAGGACCTCAAGGACATCCCGGCCCTGTCGGCCCCGCCGGTTCTCCTGGCCCTGTTGGCCCCGCCGGTCCTTCTGGCCCTGCCGGCCCTGCCGGTCTGCCTGGCCCTGCCGGCCCTGCCGGTCTCTCTGGCCCCACCGGTTCTGCCGGTCTCCCCGGCCCCACCGGTCCTGCCGGCCCCGCTGGTCTCCCTGGCCCCGCCGGTCCTGCTGGCCCCGCTGGTCTCCCTGGCCCTGCCGGTCCTGCTGGCCCCGCCGGGGAAGTTGTTTTGGCTTTTGGGTCTTTAAGAGGAAGTTCTGTAGAATTGCCTGGCGCTGCATTTATACCTGTGCCATTTAGTGTGGTTGGACCTTTATCGGATACGGTCGCAGCTAGCCCATCAGGCAATGAATTAGTGGTGGGCGTTAGCGGAATTTATCAAGTAACGATATCGATTAATGCCGAAGCCACAACCGATCCAGATCCAGATCAGCCCTATTTAACTGCTATTATTACCGTCAATGGTTCTCCGATTTTTGGGGATACCACTACCTTTTTTAAAATATCGAATAGAAGCAGTTCCACATTTGTGGCTCAAGCCGCCTTAACGGCAGGCGATGAAGTCGGAGCGAGCATTAGTACGAATTTCCCTGTCTTAGGTTATATGAATCGCATTTTAACGATTGTTCAATTGAGCAATTAAATCCGGCCCAAGCATACCCGATCCGAAATAGTCAAAATAGAAGTTTCGCTTGCCCTTATGCCAAACAACGATACGCGCATGTACGAACGGTACCGCTCACATTTTGGCCTCTAAGGGCAAAAGAAACCATGCCTTACACAATCAAAAATCCGACCGCAACATACGCCGCTTCGGCAAAACAAAACTTAAAAATGGAAGGCCGATGATTTTCAATCTCATAACCCCCGTTAAATCAAGCTCCTCCGTTTTATTGCAGCCATCAGCTTCGTATATCTCGAAAAAAAACAGGTACGTATCTCTCGTTTTGCGCATATCCTTTCAGCGCCTGGTTCGTGTAGCTCAGCTAAGGAAATTCAAATTATGCGAAGACAAAGCGAGAAAAGCGAAGTCGTGGGATGGTGAAAAGCCTTGTATGTTCCCAAACTCGAAAGGTAAAAAACACATCGGCACTGGTGGCTCCACCACTAAAGCATTTATATCTGCTCACTCTCACGAACAACTGGATTTTTCCTTATGCATAGCACTCCACCCAAAAGCGCAAAGGGGATAGCAAGAATTTGAACAACAATTAAATGAAAAGACTCGGAATACCCAGCCATATACAATGCCCAAAAAATATGAATGAACCCCACAATCGCTGAATTGATGAATCGATACTTTCTTGAAACGCTTGCAGCGACATAACCACCTACGAAGTTAAACAAACAACTGGTGAGCAGAGAAACAATATACACTTCTTTTAGTGGAGTAAAACTAAGCAATATTCTTACCATTAAAATGCCGATAACATCAAAAAAATAGCCAGCAATTATGGCTCGCAAGCTCGTGAGTATGTCTTTTATCATTTGTGACCTCCAGGTAGGTTATAGTTCTCAATCAACGTTCCTCGCATTTGGACCTTAGCATATATTCACTAACTAGCTTCGCTTTATTAATGCCGGTTATATACTACCTGGGCGCGAAGTGCTTAGTCGGTGCAGGGTTGTCCGCTGATTCCACTTCTCCAAAATCCCCCTTGCGGACCAAGGTCGGCGACAGTCAGTCGATGGATGGATGCCGTTTTATATGATGCCTGTGCCATCTTCGCAATACTAAACATCCGTCTTTCCTGGCTTCCAGCCCATTTCCTGGCTCCACTGACTTGCCATCCTCATGATCTTCCAGATTATTGGATTTTTCTGATCTACATACGCTTCACGTTGATTTCGGAATCGTTCCATTAATTCGTACTTCACTTTAGCATATTCACTACACGCTGCAGGATGTTCCCGTAGGTAATCTCTAAATAACAAAGCAAACTGCTCGGCCCAGCTTCCTAACTCGCGAACATGAATATGTGTCCTTCTCTGCCCATGATCTTCTCTAAAATATCGTTTTGTCTTATCGGGATTATCTATACGATGAAAATAACCGATGTTCGCTAATAATGGCTTATACGTCATTGGTTCTAACGCACTTACTGATATTTGAATATCGATCACTGGCTTTGCATCCAAACCTACGACTGATGTAGATCCAATATGATCGATTCGGATGGCGATATCACCTAATGCCTTTCTCACTCTTATACCTATGTCTTCAAACTCCCTTTTCCAATTTGGATCATAAGGAACAACAATAATGGGTTCGGTCATATGTCCTCCATATTTTATACTTTTTTGCGCATTCCTCGCATTCACAAACTCCCGTAGGAGTTGTCTCGATAAATACATCTTCAAATCTATGTCTGCAGCTAAGGACGTTAGTTCGATGCGTGAATAATTCGTTATACGCTGTTCAGTTCATTCTCGATTAGACTTGATACATCTTTTTAATCCTTTCTTCAAAATCCTTCTCAAAATCGAGATTATAAAAAATATAAATATGGTCAGAATTATAAGGGTATCTTGCAACTGCTCCCGTTTTAGCTGTCATGTACTCGTATGTTTTATATGCGGATATATATCCAACTTCCAATGGTATAAAATTGGGCTCCACTTCAACATGATGTATACGATCACTATCATTCAACAAAACATTTTGTGTTTGTAGTTTAATAGGTTCAAGCCATTCAAAAAATCCATCATCCCCAATCTTTGCAGGAATAAACTCTGCTTTAAATGGATGTCGTAATTTCGATAGTATCTCATTATTTCCCACAATATCTGCATCTTTCTTTGGTCCAACTCCTTAATTGTGTTGCTTGTTCTTCATTAAATTAGATCACTTCAAATATCCGAACGCTGTCTCCTGTACCATCATCCACCGCAGTCATTCAACACACAAGCGATTAGAGCATCTAAACGTCTCGTACACATCTGACAACCACTGTACAAAAATCAAAAACCGCCCCTCCCCACAAGCGGAAACGGCGGCTCTCTCTATCGCTTACACATGCACCGCATACTGACGGCCCAAAACCGCCGATGCGCGGTCGGCGTCCTCCTGATTGCGGAACGACAGGCGCAGCACGCCCGGCACATCTTCGCGGCTTTCGATAACGTGGATGTTGCTTAAATTGATCCGCTCGTTGCCGAGCAGTGTGGCAATGCTGCCGATGACGCCGGGATGATCCGGCACGTCGACGTAGATATCGTACAGCGACGTGATCATGCCCTTGCGCCGCTCCGGCAGCTGGCTGCGGAACTCGCCTGCGTCGCGGAACTGCTCAGCGATGCCATCGCCGTCGCTTTGCTCCAGCAAGCCGATGAACCGGGCGATCTCCCCGTTCCAGTCGCGCAGCAGCCGCAGCAGCACCTCGCGGTTGTTGATCAGAATGTCGCGCCAGACGATCGGCTCGCCCGAAGCGATGCGCGTAATGTCGCGAAAACCGCCGGCCGCCAAACTGCGGTACAGCGAATTTGTCGCGTCGTAGCCGCGAATCTGGTTCACAAGCGCCACGGCGATAATATGCGGCAAATGGCTGATTGCCCCAACGATCTCGTCGTGCGCGCGCGCGTTCACCTCGATGATTTGCGCCTTCGTGCAAGCGAGCAGCCCGCTCAAGCGCTGCACCGCCTCGGGCGGCGTGCCGTCGGCCGGCGTCAGCACGTAGAAGGCGTTCTCGAACAAATGCGATGTCGCCGCTTCCACGCCGGAACGCTCGGAGCCGGCCATCGGATGGCCGCCGATGAAGTAGGCGCCGCCAAGCTGCAGCGCCGCTGCACTTTCCGTGATCGACGCCTTCGTGCTGCCGACATCGGTAATGATGCAGCCGGGCTTGAGCGGCAGCTTGACGAGCTGCTGCAAATACGTCTCCAGCATGCCAACCGGCACGCACAACACGATGTAATCCGCACCATCCACCGCTTCGGCCATCGAGGTCGTCGCAAAATCAACAACGCCGCGCTTTAACAGCTTTTCTACCGATTTCGGGTTGGGCGAATGGCCCACGACCGTATAACCGGGCTTTCCTTTATAACACAGGGCGAGCGAGCCGCCGATCAGCCCTACGCCGAAAATCGCAATTTTTATCATGTGATCAACCTTTAGTTTTCAGAGATTAGACTTCCACCGGCGTCTCGCTGAGCACCTGCTCCAACGCCGCAATAAACTTGCCGTTTTGCTCGCGGCTGCCGATCGTCACACGAAGCGATGTCGGGAAGCCGAGTTGATGACCGCCGCGCACGATGATGCCTTGGCGCAGCAGGCTTTGAAACACAGGGCCGGCCGGTCGGCCGACGTCGACCATCACGAAATTGCCGTGCGCCGGGTACGCGATCAAGCCAAGCCGGGCAAACTGCTCGCGCAAATAAGCGAGCCCTTCCGTATTCGCCTGACGGCAGCTTTCAACAAACGCCTGGTCGCGGATCGCCGCCACGGCGGCTGCCTGCGCAAAACGCGACGTATTAAACGGCTCACGCACCTGATTGATCGTACGGATCACCTCGACGGGACCGATGGCAAAGCCGATCCGCAGCGAAGCGAGGCCGTAAATCTTCGAAAACGTGCGCAACGCCACAACGTTCGGATACGTTCGAATCAGCTCCAGGCTGTTCGGATAGTCATCCGACGTATGGTATTCGCAATACGCTTCATCCAACACGACAAGCACGCTCGCCGGAACGCGGTCCAGAAAAAAGCGAATCTCGGCATCGCCATTCATCGTGCCGGTCGGATTGTTCGGGTTGCAAATCCAGACGATTTTCGTCCGGTCGGTAATGGCAGCAAGCATGGCCTCCAGATCGTGCGTTCCATCCTTAAGCGGCACCTCAACGCACACCGCGCCTTCGATTTCCGAATTGTGTTTGTATTGCGGGAACGTATGCGACGCCATAACCGTCTCATCGCCAGGGACGAAAAACGCGCGGGCGATCATCAGGATCACCTCGTCGGAGCCGGCACCGAAAATCAACTGGCTGCTCTCCACGCCCAAAACTTCGGCCACAGCGCCCTTCAACTCCACAGTACCCCCATCGGGATACAGGCTAATATTGGCGATCTCCGCTTCGATGGCGGCTTTGACGTTCGGCGAGCTGCCAAACGGATTTTCATTGGAGGCCAGCTTGATGACTTCCGTCAAGCCAAGCTCGCGTTTGACTTCTTCCATCGGTTTGCCCGGCTGATACACCGGCAGGTGAATAATCGATTGTTTCGGCTGCATGTGTCACCCCATGAGAGATTTCATAATTCAACGCTGCTAGTCACATAAACTTTATTTTACCTTATCGATACTGAACTTTCCAGCAATTTAATTTTGACGAAAAGGCGTTTACTCCGGCCAAAAAGAAAACCTCCGCACCGCGCGGCAGGCGGGACCGCAGAGACGAACCTTGCGAACAAGGTCCCTCTCGGGCCGCCGCTGCCGCATGCGGTAACGGAGGTGGTGCATAAGTCACGATTCGCTGCAACCGCCGAAATCTCAGCCTTTCAGGCGCGAGACAAAGCCTCCGATTTGCGCCAGCCCTTCGGGATGCGCGGCGTCGGCCTCCAGATGCGGCAGCGCCTCTTCGATCGTGCGCACAATCGCGCTGCCGACAACAACGCCGTCGCACAGCTCCGCGAAGCGCTCGACCTGCTCGCGCGTCGAGATGCCGAAGCCAACGACAATCGGCACAGAAGCCGCTTCGCGCACCGTCTTGAGGAAATCGTCGATGCCGCTGAAAAACTCCGAGCGCACGCCGGTCACACCAAGCGAGGATACGCAATAGACAAAACCCTTCGCGTTGGCCGCGATCCGTCTGACGCGGTCATTGGACGTCGGCGCGACGAGCGGAATCAGATGAATGCCGCTTGCTTCCGCCAGTTCACGCGTTTCCGCATCTTCCTCCAGCGGCAGATCGGGAATGATGATCCCGCTGATTTCATTGTCCTGCAGCAGCTTGAAGGCGCGATCCAACCCGATTTGCAGCACCGGATTGTAATAGGTAAACAAAATGAACGGCAGCTTGGAGCCGCGCTCGCGGGCTTTGCGGGCCACTTCCAGCACGTCGTACAGGGAAATGCGCCGCTTAAGCGCGCGCTCCGACGAACGCTGGATAACCGGACCGTCGGCCAGCGGGTCGGAATACGGCACGCCCAGCTCGATCAAGTCGGCGCCGGAACGTTCCATCTCCAGAATCAGCTCAATCGACGCCTCCAGCGACGGATCGCCGATGGTCAAAAACGGAATCATCGCCGTCTCCTGACGTTCCTTAAGCTCGGCAAAACGCTCATCGATTCTGTTCATGCTACTCCCTCCCCACGCCAAGATAACCCATGATGGCTTCCACGTCTTTGTCGCCGCGGCCCGACAGGCTGACCACGATGATTTGCTCGGCCGACATCGTCGGTGCCAGCTTGACGACCTGGGCAATCGCATGCGCGCTTTCCAGCGCCGGAATAATGCCTTCCGTGCGGCTGAGCAGCTGCAGCGCATCGAGCGCCTCTTGGTCGGTAATCGGATAATATTCGGCCCGCGCCGCATCTTTCAAATAGGAATGCTCCGGTCCGATGCCCGGATAGTCCAGCCCTGCGGAAATCGAATGCGCCGGCAGCACCTGCCCGTATTCGTCCTGCAGCAAATAGCTCATCGAACCCTGGAACACGCCCGGGCTGCCCTTGGTCATCGTCGCCGCATGCTCCTCAGTGTCGACCCCTCTGCCGGCCGCTTCGACGCCGATCAGCCGCACGGACTCATCCTGCACAAACGGGTAAAAGATCCCGATCGCATTGCTGCCGCCGCCAACGCAAGCGACCACCGCATCCGGCAACCGGCCTTCCGTTTCGAGAATTTGCTCGCGCGACTCGTCGCCGATAATACGCTGGAAATCGCGCACCATCATCGGATACGGATGTGGTCCCGTGGCCGAGCCAAGAATGTAATACGTATCCTGCACATGGCTGACCCAATAGCGCAGTGTTTCATTGCAGGCGTCCTTAAGCGTGCGCGTGCCCGACATCACCGGAATCACCTCGGAACCAAGCAGCTTCATCCGAAACACGTTCAATTGCTGGCGCTTGGTGTCCTCTTCGCCCATAAACACCTTGCATTCCATGCCCAGCAACGCCGCGACGGTCGCCGAGGCGACGCCATGCTGGCCCGCGCCGGTTTCGGCGATCACTTTCTTTTTGCCCATCCGCTTGGCGAGCACAGCTTGCCCGATCGTGTTGTTGATTTTGTGCGCGCCGGTATGGTTCAAATCCTCACGCTTGAGGTAAATTTTCGCTCCGCCCAATTGCTGGCTGAGCCGCTCGGCATAATACAGCGGTGTCGGCCGGCCAGAGTATTGCTTTTGCAAATAACGCACCTCGGCGATAAATTCCGGGTCGTCTTTATAACGTTGATACGCTTCTTCCAATTCGATGAGCGCGTTCATCAGCGTCTCCGGCACGTAACGTCCGCCGAATTTGCCGAATCGGCCATGCGCGTCAGGTACTTGCACCACTTCGAGTCACCCTTTCCACAAAAGCTTCGATTTTCGCGATATCCTTCACGCCGTCCGTCTCCACCCCGCTCGACACATCAACGCCGTCAGGATGAAACGCAGCGATTAATCCGTTTACATTGTCCGCTTGCAGGCCGCCGGCGACAAACAGCTTGATTCCCGCGCCTTGCGCCCACTCGCGATATACGGGGATGCAGTCCCAAGCGAACGTCTGTCCCGAGCCGCCGCCGTACACCGGGTCGTACGTGTCCAGCAGCAGGGCGTCAATCACGCCGCGGAACGGATCGAGCTGCGCCGCTACAGCTTCGCGCTCCGGGGCGGCCGTCTGCGTTTTTTGCACCGGCATCGCCTTGAACACCTGAACGCCGAAGCGTTCCCGCACCTCGCAGCAAAACTCCGGCGTCTCGCCGGCATGCAGCTGCACCGCATCCAGCGGCGCAGCCGCCAGCGCAAGCTCCAGTTCCTCCAGCGTCGGGTTGACGAACACGCCCACCGCCAGCGGCGCTCCGCCCTCAGCCCGTCCGGCCGCTTCCGCGCGCAGCAAAGCGATCAATTCGCCCGCGCGCTGCGGCGTCACTTGGCGCTTGCTTTTGGCGAACACAAAGCCGACGTGCGTCACCGGCAGCCGCGCTGTCGTTCGCACCGCGGTTTCGGTGAGCAGCCCGCATATTTTGACCGCTGTAGCAGCCGTCGTTTCCATAACCTCCAGCCCCTCTCCCGCTTACGGCCGCTGCACAACAGCTTTGCGCGGTTTGCCCATCAAATCGTAAACCGCCTGCTCCACGACCGGCTGGCGCATGAAATGCTCGCCGATCAGCACCGCCTTCGCGCCGATATCCTCCAAATATTCGATATCGTCGGTCGTGGCAATGCCGCTTTCGCTTACGACCGTGATACCGGCCGGAATATGCTCGATCAGCGCTTCGGTTGTCCGCAGGTCGGTGACAAACGTCTGGAGATTGCGGTTGTTCACGCCGATCATTTGCGTGTCCAACTCCAGCGCGCGCTCCAGTTCCTCGCGATCGTGCACCTCGACGAGCGCATCCATGCCAAGCGACTTCGCCAGCTCCAGAAACCGCTGCATCTGCGGTGTCGTCAAAATCGCCGCGATCAGCAAAATCGCATCGGCGCCAAGCAACCGCGCTTCATAAATTTGCCGCTCGTCGATCGTAAAGTCCTTGCGCAAAAGCGGCACGTTCACCGCTTCGCGCACAGCCTGCAAATAGGCGTTGCTGCCTTGGAAATACGAAACGTCGGTCAGCACGGAAATGCAATCCGCACCCGCACGCTCGTATTCCTGGGCCAGCGCCACCGGCTCGAAATCGGCGCGGATCAGCCCCTTGGACGGAGACGCCTTCTTCACCTCGGCGATCAGGCCAAGCTCGCGGCGTTTGCCAGCCGTCAGCGCGCGTTCAAAACCGCGGCAAGCGGCCATATCGGCAATCCGCCGCTCGGCGTCGCCGATGGAAAAGCTGATCTTCATCGCCGCAACTTCGGCGAGTTTCGTAGCTACGATTTTATCAAGAAACATGGCTGATTTCTCCTGTAAATTGAACTAATTGCGCCAGTTTTTGCGCAGCCCGGCCGCTGTCGATCGCGTCGGAGGCCCGCTTGATGCCCTCCTGCAGCGTCGACGAATGCCCGGTCACATAAAAGCAGGCTCCGGCGTTCGCCAGCACGATATCGCGGTAAGCGCCTTTGTCGCCGGCCAAAATGCTGCGGATGATGCCTGCGTTCACCTTGGCGTCGCCGCCGGCCACATCCTTGATCGAATGCGCGCGCAGGCCCAGCTCGTCAGGGGTCAGCATATACGTGTTGATCTCGCCGTCCTTGAGCTCCGACACCTTCGTTGGTGCGGAAATGCTGATTTCGTCCAGCCCGTCCTCGCTGGCCACGACAAGCGCCCGCTTGAGGCCCAACTCACCCAGCGCCTGGGCGATCAGCTCCGTTTTGTTCATATCGAATACACCCAGCACCTGACGGTCGGCTCCGGCCGGATTCGTCAGCGGTCCGAGCAGATTGAACACGGTACGGAAGCCCAGCTCGCGGCGCGGTGCGGCGACATGCTTCATCGACTGATGATACGCCTGCGCGAACATAAAGCAAATGCCAATCTTCTCCAGGCAAACCGCCGCTTGCTCGGCGTTCAGCCCGATGCTGACGCCAAGCTCCTCCAATACGTCGGCGCTGCCGCTTTTGCTCGACATCGCGCGGTTGCCATGCTTGGCGACACGGATGCCGCCCGCCGCGGCCACAATCGCCGCCGCCGTCGAAATGTTGAACGTCTCCGCGCCGTCTCCGCCTGTACCGCACGTATCAAGCAGGTTCGTTTGCGGCGTCTGCACATGCAGCGCCTTCTGGCGCATCGTCTGCGCAAAGCCGGTGACTTCCTCCAGCGTCTCGCCTTTGATGCGCAGCGCCGTCAGCAGGCTGCCGATCTGCGCCGTCGTCGCTTCGCCCTCCATGATCACCGACATCACATCGCGCGCTTCCTCGCGGCTTAAAGTCGCACCGCCAATCAATCTGGCAATCGCCGTTTGCATCGTCAAAGTTCCACTCATCGCCTTGTTCCCCTTTCGCTTCCCGGATCAGGAATTCACATAATAATCTTTATTGATATCGCTGACCCGCTTCGGCGCCGGGCTGAACATGGCCTCGGCCAAGCGGATGGCTTTCAGCAACGCCTTGGCTTTGTTAACGGTCTCCTGGTACTCCATTTCCGGCACGGAATCCCAAACGATGCCCGCTCCGGCCTGCACATAAGCTTTGCCGTGCTTGAAAATAATCGTGCGGATCGTAATGCACGTATCGAGATTGCCCGAGAAGCCGAGGTAGCCGATCGCCCCGGCGTAAGCGCCGCGCGCTTCCTGCTCCAGCTCGGCGATAATTTCCATCGCCCGCAACTTCGGTGCGCCCGAGACGGTTCCCGCCGGCAAACACGACAGAAACGCGTCGAAGAAATCTTTGTCCTTGGCGATTTTGCCGGAGACGTTGGAGACGATGTGCATCACGTGCGAGTAACGCTCAATATCCATAAACGTATCGCATTTGACCGTGCCAAATTCCGAGACGCGACCGATATCGTTGCGGCCGAGATCGACGAGCATCAGATGCTCGGCGCGTTCTTTTTCATCGGCCAGCAGTTCCTGCTCATAAGCAAGGTCTTCCTCCGCTGTGCGGCCGCGCGGCCGGGTGCCGGCAATCGGCCGAGTTTCAACCTTCTCCTCTTCGACGCGCACAAGCAGCTCCGGCGAAGTGCCCACCACGACCTCGTCATCCATCTTCAACACGTACATGTACGGGGACGGATTCATCGTGCGCAACACGCGGTATACCTGGAGCGGCGACACCTCGGTCGCGATTTCAAACCGTTGGGACAACACCACCTGAAAAATATCGCCGGCGCGAATGTATTCCTTCGCCTTGTTGACGTTGTCGATGAATGTGTCCTTCGTGATGTTCGACTGCACCTCGCCCAGCTCCGGTTCGGCGACAATCGGGTTATGCGTCATCGTATCGTGGCTCAGCGGGCGTTTGATTTTGTCGATGGTCGCATCGATTTTGGCGCACGTCTCGTGGTAAGCTTGAACGATGTCCTCATCGGTGGCAAACGCCGGAATATGCACGTTGGCCATCACCTTGATCTGCTGTTTAAAATGGTCGAAGGCGATGATCTGATCACAGAACATAAAGCGGATATCGTCCATTTGCAAGTCGTCGACGCGATGCGCCGGCAGCTTTTCATAATATTGCAGGAGATCATAGCCAAAAAAACCAACCGCCCCGCCGGTAAATCGCGGCAAATCCTCCAGCTGCGGGCTTGAATACGAGCGCAGGTACGCTTTGAGCACCTCAATCGGCTTCTCCGACGAGGTTTCCGTGCCGGCGGCCGTCTCGATTTCGGTGGTGCCGTTTTTCGCCCGAATCATCAGGAAAGGATCGCAGCCGAGGAACGAATATCTCGCCCATTTGACGCCTCCCTCCACGCTTTCCAACAGAAAAGCCCGGGGTTCTTGATACAGGTGTTGAAATACACGAATCGGCGTTTCCGTGTCCGCCAGCAAGTGACGTGCGACCGGGATCAGGTTGTACGTCTTGGCCAGCCGGATCACTTCTTGAAGTTCGGGTGTATACATGTTTTCACGTCTCCTCTCAGCAGGTTGGCAACAAAAAAACCTCTACCGAAGTAGAGGCAGGTCTGTAAAGTAAAAGCAATACGAATTAGGAAAAAACAAGTCCACTGACAGCATGCCGCCGACCGCTCCATCACCATGAAACAGCCCGCCCAGCCGCGACTGCGCTTTCTTCCTCTGCTCAACTCTACTCATCTCTACTTGCGCTGCACTCTGCTCTACTCAAAAACCTAATCTAACTATACTACCGCCCTTACGGGTTTGTCAATTTCACAATATCCGGGCGCAACGCCTGAGCCGCTTTCAAATACACGTGATTCATCTCCGCCTGACCCTTGGTCGTGTTGACCTGAACCATCAGCCGGATGCAGCGCGGCAGGCTGCTTACGACGGGAATTTCCAATGAGCACATCAGCGGAACAAGCTCCCAGCCGCCCATTTGGCGAATCGCGCGCGCCGGGAACGTCGCCGTAATATCCTGCGTCACGGTGACAAACACCGAGCAAATTTCATCCGGTCTAAAATCATTGGCGTTGACAATCGCTGTCAGCAGCTCTGTGGTGGCGCTTAAAATCTCTTGTTCCTCGTTATGCTCGACTGTCGTCGCCCCGCGAATTCCCCGAACGAACATCGGTTAGCCCTCCCCTTTTAAATGCGCTACGATCTGCCGAACCTGATCGACGGTGACATCCTTACGGATTTCCACCTGGCCGATTGCCGTTGGCACCACGTAGACGATCGTGCCTTCTTTGAATTTTTTGTCGTGCATCATCGCGCTGATGATCCGTTCCGTATCCAGATGCGCGGGAATCGTCACCGGCAGGCCGAACTTGCGGAACAGGCCCAGCGTCACGGTATGGATGTCCGGCGAATAGCCGAACTGCGTGGCCAGCTTGGCCGCGCCGACCATGCCGATGGAGATCGCTTCGCCGTGCAACAGCTCGTTGTAGCCAGCGACCGCTTCAAGTGCGTGACCAATCGTATGACCGAGGTTCAAAATCGCCCGCAGGTCGTTCTCCCGCTCGTCCTGCGACACAACGTGGGCCTTGACGCGGCAGCCCTGATACAGCGCGTATTCCAGCGCTTCGGGATCAAGCGCCAGCAGCTTGGCGGCATGCTCGTCACACCACTGCACAAACGCCGCGTCCCAGATCAAGCCGTGCTTGATCACCTCGGACAAGCCGGCGCGCACCTCGCGCTCCGGCAGCGTCTGCAGCGTGTCGATATCGTAGAGCACCAGCTCCGGCTGATGGAACGCGCCGATGATGTTTTTGGCCTGCGGATGGTTAACCGCCACCTTGCCGCCGACACTGCTGTCATGAGCGAGAATCGTCGTCGGAATCTGCACGAAACGCACGCCGCGCATAAAGCTGGCTGCAGCAAAGCCGGCCAGATCGCCGACCACGCCGCCGCCAAGCGCGACGATCGTCGATTTGCGGTCAAGCCCCGCTTCCAGCGCCGCGGTGACGATCTCCTCCAGCTTGGCAAGCGATTTGCTTTTCTCCCCCGACGGAACGATAAACGACGACGCGGCAAAGCCGCCCTCTTGCAAGGACGCCAGCACGCCGGGCAGGTGCAAGCCAGCCACCGCTTCATCGGACACGACGAGCAGCGGCGACTTGCGGCTGATGCCGTGTTTGTCGAAATAAGCGGCGATGTCCTTCAGCACACCGCTGCCAATGTAGATGGGATACGATCTTTCGCCAAGATCGACGGTGAGTTCTCTCATATTAGTAGCTCTCCACTTGCGCAAGGTAGCTGTGCAAATTCGCGCGGATTTCCTCCAACGAGTCGCCGCCGAATTTCTCCATGAACGCGTTCGCCACTTCCCAGGCAATGACGTTCTCCATGATCACGCCGGCAGCCGGAACCGCACACGTATCGGAGCGTTCGACCTGAGCCGTGAACACTTCCTTCGTATCGATGTCCACGCTTTGCAGCGGCTTGTACAAGGTCGAAATCGGCTTCATCACGCCGCGAACCACGATTTGCTCACCGGTCGTCATGCCGCCCTCGAAACCGCCCGCGCGATTGCTCGCCCGGCGGAAGCCGCCTTCCTGCGTATACAAAATTTCGTCGTGCACGTTGGAGCCGCGGCGCTGGGCCGCTTCGAACCCGATGCCAAACTCCACGCCCTTAAACGCTTGAATCGACAGCACCGCCTGCGCGATCCGGCCGTCCAGCTTGCGGTCCCACTGCACGTGGCTGCCGAGTCCCACCGGCACGCCTTCGATAATCACTTCGACGATGCCGCCAAGCGTATCGCCGTCTTCCTTGGCCGCGTCGATCGCCGCGATCATCTTCGCTTCCGCGTCCTTGTCGACCACGCGCACCGGAGACTCCTCCGTCACGCGGATCAGCTCGTCCAGCGGCAACTCCTGGCGCTGGGCTTCGACTTCGCCGATACGAATCACTTGTCCGGCCACCTTGATGCCAAATTCAGCCAACAGCTGGCGGGCTACCGCGCCGCAAGCGACGCGCATCGTCGTCTCGCGGGCGCTGGAGCGCTCCAGAATGTTGCGCAAATCTTTCTGATTGTATTTCAAGCCGCCGTTCAAATCGGCATGGCCCGGACGCGGACGGTTCACGCGGCGCTTGCCTTCGTTGTCCTCCTCGACCGGCTCGATGCCCATCACGGTCGTCCAATGCTTCCAGTCGTTGTTGACGACGACCAGCGCAATCGGCGCTCCCGTCGTTTTGCCGTGGCGCACGCCGCCGGCGAGCGTGGCGGTATCCTTCTCAATCTGCATCCGACGACCGCGGCCGTAGCCTTTTTGACGTCTATGTAATTGAAAGTTCAATTCTTCAAAATTCAGGGTTACATTGCTCGGAAACCCTTCAATAATCGCGGTGAGCTGCGGGCCGTGCGTTTCTCCTGCCGTTAAATATCTCACTATCCGTTACCCCCTTCTCCTGTCTCACACCTGACGCGCTTGCCGAACGCTTTAGCGCTTTGACGCGCAAGTACCTTTTGTCATTATAGTATAGCTCCTGCGGTTTGGCAACCGCACAAACGCAAAAACACGCCTCCAGCGCCGAACGTGCCGTCCGTCAGCGAAAGCGTGTCCCGTTATCCTACCTGTACGCGGCTTGCGTCAACCGTGCATGGGCTGCTTGTGAATCATCCGCGGAAGCTCGGCCATTTGCGGATCGTTCATCATGCCCATAATCTGCAGCGAATCGATGCCCAAAATTTGCGCGCATTCCTGAATCGTAATCGTTCCCCTGCGATAAGCGGTAATGACCTTCCGTTTGTCCATTTCATACCCTCCTAGGAGCTGATAGTCCTAGTATAGGAATTTTTGGAAGCGGATATACGTGTCAGCCTTTTTTGCGGTAAAAAAACGTGTCCGCCGGTTCGAAATCGTATTGGCCCGGGGAGAAAATCTGCTCGGTCGAGCCGACAAACAGCAGGCCGCCCGGCTTGAGCGCGCGCGAAAACTTTTGATACAGCAAATGCTTGGCCTCTTCGGTAAAATAAATGATCACGTTGCGGCAGACGATCAGATCGAAGCCGCTGTCGAACGGGTCGACCAGCAGGTTCTGCTTCTGGAACTTGACGTGACGCTTCAACTCGTCGGAGATATGGAACATCAACTGATCCGGCTTGAAATATTTTTTGACGTATTTGTCCGGCACGTCGCGCAGCGAGCGGTCGAGATACATCCCCTTGCGCGCCTTCTCCAGCGCCCCGTCGTCGATGTCGGTCGCTTGCAGATGGGCGTCGGCGAGCACGCCCTGCTCAGCCAAAATCATCGCCAACGTATACGGCTCTTCGCCGGTTGAGCAAGCGGCGCTCCACACCTTGAGCCGGCGGTTTTTGCGCAGCATTTCGGGAATAAACCGCTGCTCGACCAGCTCCCAGCGGTTCGGGTTGCGCCAGAACTCCGAGACGTTGATCGTCATGCGGTCCAGAAATTCGTAAAACAACGTCTTATCCTTCATCATGCCGTCGAAAAAGGCGGCGAACGTGTCAAAGCCGCGTTTCATCCGCAGCGTCGTCAAACGGCGCTTCATCTGGGCTTCCTTGTACTGTGCCAAATCAATGGACGTATAGTCCTTCACTTTTTTGATAAAAAGCAAAAAATCTTGATCTTCCATGCTGTTCCCCCACCTCGGCATTCGTACTGAATGTAAGCATTCTGTGCGCAAGCGGCAAATTCCTGCCGAAAGCGGCGGAAATTTGCGCAGGCGAGCTTGGGCAGGCACAGGCGCGGGGCGCGAGTCGAGGCAGAGACGGTGGATGGGGCGGCGTGAGGACGGAAGCAAGGACGGCGAGCGGGCGTCGTGCGAAGAGCGGATGGGGCGATGCGGGGACGGAAGCCAAGACGGCGGAACGGCGTCATGTGAAGGGTGGATGGGGCAGCGCGGAGTTGGAAGCAAAGGCGGCGAACCGGCGCCAGGCGAAGGGCGGACGGGAGCGAAGACGGCGGATGGGACGGCGCGGGCCGGAAGCAAGGACGGCAGACCGACGCCGTGCGAAGGGCAGACCGGGCAACGCGGGGACGGAAGCACAGACGGCGGGCGACACGCGACGGGTGGACGGGGCGGCGATCAACGCGCAAAAAGCCCGCGCAGGGCGGGCGCAGGCGCTACAGCGGCCGGCCGGCGCGGCCGAGGCGCAGCCGCGGCAGCAGCCGCTGGCGGCCGACGGCCGGGCCGGCCGCGCGGTTCGCGGCGCGCTCGGACGCACGCGCCGCGCCGTGCGCTGGGCGGCGGCTTGCGCCCAGCGCCAGCAGCGCGGCGACGAGGCCGCAGGCCGCCGCCGCGAATGCAAGCGCCCCGCCGGAGGCGATGCGGGGCGCAACCAACGGCGCTGCGCCATACAGCAGCGCCACCGCCGCCGCTGCGTACAGCGGCGCCGCCAGCCGCGGCTGCGTGGCAAACGCCGCGTAATCCCCACGAACCGCACGTTGCGGTTCGTCATAGGGCAGCGCGGCGATGAAGCGCACGCGCGGCCATGTCCACACCAGCACGGCAACGGCTGGTGCCAGCAGCAGCGGGAAAGCGGCGTCGGACGCAGCTTTCCCGAACGGCTCGGCGGCGTGGCTCCACAGCCAGCCGAGCCGGGCGGCGTCGGCGGCGAGCACGAGGCCGCCCAGCCGCAGCCAGGCGCCAAGCGCGCGTGCCGCGCGGCGGCGCCGGCTCCACGTGCGGCGGCGCGGCAGCCGCACGGCATGCCACCCCACGACGGCACCCGTGGCGCATAATAATAAATGAAGCAGCAGCGAGAAACCGATCGGGTCTTGTGTCATGGGGGCCGCCTCCGTTTTTTTTCCTTATAGGATCTGCTTTTATGCTACCAAGTCAAGCCCGTCTGCGGAAGCGGCCTCGGCCCAGTTGCAGGCACGACCTTGGTCGGGGATGCCATCCAGACCTTATCTCCATGCAGGATAACCAGCCATCCGCCCTGCCAATCCGCCCCCACCTGCCGGATGCCCTCTTTCGCCGCCTGAATCCCCGCATCCGCTCCTTCGCCGTTCATCTTGCCAGGCATCCACCTCACCAGTCCCCGCCCCCACCTGCCAGCCACCCTCTTTCTCCGCCCTGCCCCTTCGCCCGAACGCACCCCAACAGCCTTTTTTACGCCGCTTGCCTCTCCCGCACCCCCGCACATCTCCTCCGCTCCTTGCTGCTCATCTCACCCATCCGCCCCGCCTGCCCCACCCCTTTTCTCCCCCCCCCCCCCCCCCCCACACCCCCCCCC
>Ga0206102_1000037_pt1 | contig 92189 bp, 97 predicted proteins | sample 1B1Ametagenome_FD_148645 | JGI IMG/M metagenome (GOLD analysis project Ga0206102, IMG submission 148645) | Enriched microbial communities from leaf-cutter ant dump, University of Wisconsin, Madison, United States - 1B1A | ecosystem: Environmental > Terrestrial > Nest > Insects nest > Nest dump... | reverse complement strand
CGAGACCTTCGTCATCTCGATCGCGGTGGCGGGCTTCGCCCTCGGCGAGCTGGAGCTGGTGCAGGAAGACAACCAGCTCCTGGTGCGCGGCCGGCAGCAGGACGAAGGCGGCCGGCAATATCTGCATCGCGGCATCGCCGCGCGGCAGTTCCAGCGGAGCTTCCTGCTCGCCGACGGCGTTGAGGTGAGGGATGCCGTGCTCGAGCATGGCATGCTGGTCATCTCGGTCATCCGGCCGCCCGCCGACAAGCTCAGCCGCCGCATCGACATCCGTTCTGCCTAGAGAGGGGAACATCATGCAAGACAGACCAGAAGAACGCATTTTCGACAATCCGCTGCGCCACCTCACGGCGGCCCAGTTCATGGCGCTCGGCGGCAACGCCGTCGTCTATGTGCGCGCCATCAGCGGCGAGAAGCTCGCCGAATTCGTGAGCGACATCGACGACGAGGACGCCGACCAGGAATTCCACATGGTGGTGGGCGCCGACGGGGCGCCGCTGCTCGTCGCCGACAGCCGGGAAGCCGTGGCCGAATGGCTGTCGGACAAGAATGTGGGGATCGTCGCGCTGCACTGAGCGCAGCGCGACGGCATGGGATCAGGCCGCCTTGGTGGTTTCCAGCGGCTGCGTCAGGATGGCGTAGAGGCGGGCCGGGTCGGCGGCATGGCGCAGGCTTTCGGCCACCGCATCGGTGCGCAGCACGCGCGCCACGCGGGCGAGGGCCTTCAGATGATCGGCGCCGGCGCCCATCGGGGCGAGCAGCATCATCACCAGATCCACCGGCTGGTCGTCCACCGCCTCGAAATCGACGGGCGGCGTCAGCTTCATGAACACGGCGACGACGCCCTTCAGGCCGGGGAACTTGCCGTGCGGCACGGCGATGCCGTTGCCGAGCCCGGTGGAGCCCAGCGACTCGCGGTCGTCGAGCGCCTCGAAGATGTCCGCGGCGGAATGCCCCGTCAGCGCGGCGACCTTGTCGGCCAATGTCTTGAGAACGTCACGCTTGGTCTTGATGTCTGTGCAAATAAGCACGGACTCCTCGGAGAGGATGTCGGCCAGTTCCATTCAGGTGATCCCAGATATTGTCCCGGCTTTTGCTTGGCCTAGTTGGCCCGGAGGGCTGGGTCGATCCAGCCGATGTTGCCGTCGGCGCGGCGGTAGACCACATTTAGTCCGCCATGTCCAGCATGGCGGAACATGACGACATCCGCCTGGGCGAGATCAAGCTCCATCACCGCCTCTTCCACACTCATCTGCCTCAGATTGGCGGTGGTCTCGGCGATCACCGGGGGCGAATAGCCCTCCGTCCATTCGTCGGTGCCCTCGGGCGCCGCCAGCACGTAGCTTTGCGCCTCCAGCACCTCCTCGCCGGCCGCCGGGCGGCGATGCTCCTTGAGCCGCCGGTTGTAGCGGCGCAGGCGCTTCTCGATGGCGGCGGTCATCAGCTCATAGGCCGAGATGGCGTCGCCGCCATAGGCGCTGGCGCGCAGCGCCGCGCCGGTGTCGAGATGCACCATGCACTGGGCGGTAAAGCCGGAGCCCTCGGGCTCGAGCGTCAGATGGCCGGCATAGCCGCCCGCGAAATACTTTTTCACAACCGAATCGAAATGGCCCTCCGCCTTGGTCCTGAGGGCATCGCCCACGTCCATGTTCTTGCCTGAGACGCGTAGGGTCATGAAGGGCCTCTGGGGTCGTTGCTCCGTGCCGGCGAGTCTAGCCGCCGGGCCGCGAGGGGGCAATGCGTACGAGCCGGTTCGGTTTCACGGCGCGGCGAGGCGCTTCTGCCGGCGGCGCACGACCGAGGAGGCGATATGCATCGCCTCGCGGTATTTCGCCACGGTGCGGCGCGCCACCTCGATGCCCTGCTCCGTGTTGAGCAGCGCGGCGATGGTGTCGTCGGAGAGGATGGCGTCGGCCGGCTCGGCCTCGATCAACTGGCGGATGCGGTGGCGCACCGCCTCGGCCGAATGGTCGGCGGCGCCGGTGGCCGAGGCGAGCGCCGTGGTGAAGAAATATTTGAGCTCGAACAGGCCGCGCGGCGTCGCGACATATTTGTTGGCGGTGACGCGGCTCACCGTCGATTCGTGCATGCCGATGGCGTCGGCGACGAGCTTCAGCGTCATCGGGCGCAGAAAGGCGATGCCGTGGCGCAGGAAGCCGTCCTGCTGGCGCACGATCTCGGCCGTCACCTTGAGGATGGTCTGGGCGCGCTGGTCGAGGCTGCGCGTCAGCCAGTTGGCGGTCTGCAGGCAATCGACGAGGAAGCTCTTGTCGCCGGCGCCGCGGGCCCGCGCCGAGACCTCGGCGTAATAGGCGCGGTTGACGAGGACGCGCGGCAGGATCTCGCTGTTGAGCTCGACCAGCCAGCCGGCCGGCCCGGCGCGCACGAAGACGTCGGGCACGATGGCTTCGAGGGGCCCGCGCGCGAAGGCCCGGCCCGGCTTGGGATCGAGGGCGCGCAATTCGGCCAGCATATCCATCAGGTCCTCGCGCTCGCAGCCCACGGCGCGGGCGAGCCCGGCAAGGTCGTGCGCGGCGACGAGGTCGAGATGGGCGAGCAGCGCCTGCATCAGCGGGTCGAGCCGGTCGCGCTCGGCCAGTTGCAGGGCGAGGCATTCGCCGACCGAGCGGGCGAACAGCCCGGTCGGCTCCAGCGTCTGGAGCTTTGCGAGCACCGCCTCGACGGCGGCGGGGGCGGCGCCGAGCTGGGCCGCCACGGCGTCGGTGCCGACGGTGAGATAGCCGGCCTCGTCGAGCCCGTCGGCGAGGAAGCGGGCGATGAGGCGCTCGGCCGGATCGTCGAGCAACAGGCCGATCTCGTCATTGAGGTGCGCGCCGAGCGATTTCTCGGCGGCGACATACTGGTCGATGTCGGGCGCCTCGCCGTCGCCGCCGCTGCTGCCACGGCCGAGGCCCGACCGCTCCTCGGGGAAGACGTTCTCGACCTCGGTGTCGTAGCTGCCGGCGATGGCGTCGGCGGTGGGCGCCGGGCCGGTGGGCGGCGCTGCCTCGAAGGGGCTTACCGGCGGCAGCGCCTCGGCCGGCTCGGGCGCCCCGCCCGCCTCGCCCGCTTCGTCGCGCTCGAGCAGCGGATTGCGCAGCAATTCGGCTTCGACGAAGGCGTCGAGCTCGAGATGGCTGAGCTGCAGCAGGCGGATCGACTGCATGAGCTGGGGCGTCAGCGCCAGGCTCTGCGATTGCCGGAACTCGAGCCGCGGCGTCAGCGCCATGCCGGATTTTCCCCGATGAGCATCAGGGGAGTCATGACGTATTCGCGGGCGACGAGCAAGAAGTGTGCCAAGGGCACGGCAGTCGGCAATGGGCAGTCGGCAGTCGGGGGGCCGGCGGTCTCTACGACTGCCGATTGCCGACTGCCGACTGCCTAAACCGCGAAACTCTCCCCCAGATACACCCGCTTCGCCTCCGGGTCGGCGGCGATCACCTCGGGCTTGCCCTGGATCATGACGCGGCCGTCATGGATGAGATAGGCGCGATCGACCAGCGACAGGGTCTCGCGCACGGCGTGGTCGGTGATGAGCACGCCGATGCCGCGCGCGGTCAGTTGCCGCACCAGCGCCTTGACGTCGGCGACGGCGATGGGATCGACGCCGGCGAAGGGCTCGTCGAGCAGCATGAAGACCGGGTCGCTGGCCACGGCGCGGGCGATCTCGACGCGCCGCCGCTCGCCGCCCGACAGGGCCAGCGCGCTGGCCTGGGCGAGATGGGTGAGGCCGAACTCGTCGAGCAGGGTGGCGAGGCGGGCGCGCCGCGCCTGGCGCGAGCGCATATGCGTTTCGAGCACGGCGAGGATGTTGCCGCGCACGCTGAGGCCGCGAAAGATCGAGGGCTCCTGCGGCAGGTAGCCGATGCCGAGCCGGCCGCGCTGGAACAGCGGCAGCCGCGTTATGGGGCGGCCGTCGAGCAGCACCTCGCCGCCATCGGGGCGCACCAGCCCCATGATGATGGTGAACACCGTCGTCTTGCCGGCGCCGTTGGGGCCGAGCAGGCCCACCGCCTCGCCGCGCCGCACGGCGATCGACACGTCGTGCACCACGGTCTTCGAGCCGAAGCGCTTGGCGAGGCCATGCGCCACCAGCCAGCCGGTCTGATCGATGCGCGGGGCGGCGGGCTGGCTCATTGCGGCGTGAAGATGCCGGTGACGCGCCCGCCCTTGCCGCCGGTGAAGGTCGTGGTGTCGGCGGCGAGGTCGAGGAACAGGTCGGGGCTGGCGACGGTGCTGGTGGCGTTGACCACCATGACGTTGCCGGTGAGCTTCAGCGTTTCGGCGTGCGGGTCGTAGATGGCGCGCTCGCCGGTCGCGTCCTGCGTCGTGGTCTTGATGCGCACGCCGCCGCTGGCAACGAAGCTCTTGATGTCGGAGGGGCCGCCCTCGCCGTAATCGACCACCACCTTGGGGGCCCACACGGTCATGTCGTTGCGCACGACGACGACATTGCCGGTGAAGGTCGCGAGCTGGGTGGCATCGTCGACGACGAAGAGGTCGGCGGTGATCTTGACCGGATCGGCGGCGAGGGCCGGCGTCGCCATGAGCAGCAGCGCGAGCAGCAGCGGGCGCCTCATGGGGCGTCCTCCGGCGGCGGCGGCTCGCCCTCGGCGGCGGGCAGGCCGGGCACCACGACCGTCGCGGCGGTGAAGGTCCAGCGCTGCGTCTCGCCGTCATGGCGCATGGAGGCGGCGTCGATCAGCGTGCCGTCGGCCATCTCGATATGCACGGGGTTGCCGGAGGTGATGAGCTGGGCGTTCATTTCGGCACGCACGTCGAACAGGTCGGCGACGAGCCCGTCATCGCCCACCACCTTGGCGGCGCCGGGGATGGTGACGATCTGGGCCACGGTGTCGGCGCTGGCCGCCGCGGCGGTGACGAAATAGGTCGGCCGGCCGGGCCGCGTATAGTCGAGCGTTGCGTCGGTCATGTCGATCTCCGCGGGGCGGGCGAGCGGCGTGCGCGCCGTGCGCGCCGTCACCAGATAGCGCGCGCCCCCGGCCCCGGTGCCCGAATATTGGGGCGTTTCGACGACGAGGTTGCCGCGATCGACGCGGATGCCCGAAACGCCGTAGTCGCGGGCGAGGCCGGTGAGATAGATCTGGCCCATGAGCAGCGCGAAGGCGGCGAGCCCCGCCACCGGCACGGCGAGGCGCAGCACGCCGACGCGCCGGTTGCGCCGCGCCAGCGCGGCATAGAGGGCCGCCCGCCGGTCGATGGTGGCGGTGCCGGACGCCATCAGGAATGCGCGAAGATGTCCACTTCGTCCCAGCCGAGCAGGTCGAGCTCGATGCGGGCGGGAAGGAAGCGGAAGCAGGTTTCGGCCAGCTCCAGCCGGCCCTCGCGGCGCAGCATGCGGTCGAGATGGCGCTTGATATCGTGCAGGTAGAGGACGTCGGAGGCGGCGTAGTCGAGCTGCGCGTCGGAGATCTTGTCGGCGCCCCAGTCCGAGCTCTGCTGCTGCTTGGACAGATCGACGCCGATGAGCTCGCGGGCGAGGTCCTTGAGCCCGTGCCGGTCGGTATAGGTGCGGCACAGCTTGCTGGCGATCTTGGTGCACCAGACCGGGCCGGTGACGATGCCGAAGCGGTGCTTGAGCACCGCCATGTCGAAGCGCGCATAGTGGAAGATCTTGGTGCGCGCCGGGTCGGAGAGCAGCGCCACGAGGTTGGGCGCCTCCCTGAGGTCGGCGGGGATCTGCACCACGTCGGCGCTGCCGTCGCCGGGCGACAATTGCACCACGCACAGCCGGTCGCGGCGCGGATCGAGCCCCATCGTCTCGGTGTCGATGGCCACTTCCCGCCCGTAGCGGGACACATCCGGCAGGTCGCCCCGGTGCAGGCGGGTGGTCATCTTCTTCCCCCAGGCTTGGACGTCGTCATGGTCGAGGGCTGGTGTGCCACAGCATCGGGGCATTGGAAAGGCCGCCGGCCAGCGGCGCATTGACAGGGGCGGCGGCTTCGGCCAAGCCAAGCGGGACAGCCGGGGACAGCAGCGTTGGAAGAGCGGGCCCAACAGCGTCGCCGCGACAGGCGGCACAAGCACGATCTCGCCCATGTGCTGGCCGAAGGCGCCCAGGTGGGCCGCAGCCGCGTCGTGCGCGACGCGCTGTCGGTCGGCCCCTTGGTGCTGGCCACGGCGCTTATCGTCATCCTCGTCTATGTCGGGGTCGCGACGCGCGGGCCGCGCATCGCCCCGGCGGCCCTCGCCAGCGTGGCCGGCACGCTGGCGCTGGTGCCGCTGGCGGTGAGCTTCGTGCTGGTGTCGCTGCGCGAGCACGAGCAGCCGGTGACCGTCGCCGTGTTCGTCACGGCGGTGGCCACCGCCGTCGCCATCGCCGGGCTCTCGGCGCTGCGCGTCTTCATGAGCTACTGGGCGGTGCTGGCCTGCGTCGTGCCGACGGCGGCGGCGATGATCATCGTCATGCTGCGGCTCAGGCGGGCGCAGACCGAGCGCGTCGCCATGCTGGACTTTCCCGGCGCCGCGGCGGCGCTGGCCGAGCTCGACGGCGCCATGCCGCTCATTCGCGGCGCCGAGACGCCGCTCGCCGATTTCGACCGGCTGCTCATCGACGTGCGCACGCATTATTCCGACACCTGGGCGCGCTTCCTGCTGCGCGCCACCATGCGCGGCGTGCTGGTGACGCCGTGGGTCAAGTTCCTCGAGATGCGGCGCGGGCGGGTCGATATCGCCTCGTTCGAGCTCGCCGACATCGTGCTGAGGCCCAGCCAGATCCTCTATTCGCGCCTCAAGCGGCTGCTCGACCTTGGCGGCGTGCTGCTGGCGCTGCCCGTGGCGCTGGTCGTCGGCGCCGCCACCGCGCTCTACATCCTCGCGCGCGCCGGCCGGCCGGTGCTGTTCATGCAGCCGCGGCGCGGCTATGGCGGGGCGAGCTTCACCATCGTCAAGTTCCGCACCATGGAGCGCAATGCCGACCGCGCCTCGGCGCGCGATAACGACCGGCGCATCGTGCCCGGCCTGCGCCTCGTGCGCAAATTGCGGCTCGACGAGATCCCGCAGCTCTACAATATCTGGCGCGGCGACATGAGCTGGATCGGGCCGCGCCCGGCAACGCTCGCGGTGGCCGACGCGACCGAGGCGGCGGAGCCGAAATATGCCAGCCGGCTCCTGGTGCGGCCCGGCCTCACCGGCTGGGCGCAGGTCAATTCGGGCTATGCCAGCACGCTCGAGGAGGAGATCGAAAAGCTCGGCTACGATCTCTACTACATCAAGACCATGTCGTTCGACCTGGACCTCGTGATCCTCGCCCGGACGGTGCGCATCCTGATGTTCCGCAGCGGCGCGAAATAGAAGCTGGTGCCCTGGAGAAGACTCGAACTTCCACGACTTGCGTCACACGGACCTGAACCGTGCGCGTCTACCAATTCCGCCACCAGGGCAAACCGATGGGCGCCGTTCCCTAGGTGACGGGCCTGATCCTGTCAATCATCAAAGCACGCTGGCGCGCCGCCAGTGGCAAAGCGCGCTGACGCGCCGCCAGCGCCAAAGCGCCCCAGGGCTGCCGGCTCGACACCAAGACGGGCAATCGGCTAGAAGCGGGGGACCTCTCAGCCGCCCGGAGCCGCCCCATGGACACGCCGCAACTCGTCACCGTTTTCGGCGGCTCGGGGTTCGTCGGCACGCAGCTCGTCCAGGCGCTGGCGCGGGCCGGCCACCGGGTGCGCGTCGCCGTGCGGCGGCCCGACCTCGCCGGGCATCTGAGGCCGCTCGGGGCGGTCGGCCAGATCCAGCTCGTCCAGGCCAATGTGCGCGACACGGCCTCGGTCGCCGCCGCGGTGCGCGGCGCCGGCGTCGTCGTCAACCTCGCCGCCACCGGGCACGAGCACGGCAAGCAGCGCTTCCGCGCCATCAACGTCGCCGGGGCGCGGCGCGTCGCCGAGGCGGCGCGGGCGGCCGGCGCCGGCCGCCTCGTCCACATGTCGGTGCTGGGCGCCGACGCGGCCTCGCCGAGCGCCTTCGCCCGCTCGCGGGCGCTGGGCGAGGCCGAGGTGCAGCAGGCCTTCCCCGGTGCCGTCATCTGCCGGCCGGCGGTGATCTTCGGGGCCGGCGACACATTCTTCAACCGGCTCGGCTGGCTGGCGCGCACGCTGCCGGTGATGCCGGTGTTCTCGGGCAAGACGCGGCTGCAGCCGGTCTATGTCGGCGACGTCGCCGAGGCGCTCAGCGCCGCCGTGCGCGGCGAGGCGAAGCCCGGCCGCGTCTACGAGCTGGGCGGGCCGGACGTCGAGACCTATCGCGCGCTGGTCGAGCGCGTGCTCGCGGCGGCCAACCGGCGCCGGCCGATCCTCGCGCTGCCGGGCGCCATCGGCACCCTCGTCGCGCTGCCGCTGGGGGTGCTGCCGCGCCCGCTGGTGACGCCCGACCAGCTCCGGCTGCTCAGCGTCGATACCGTGGTGTCGGCCGAGGCGGTCAAGGACAAGCGCACCCTCGCCGGCCTCGGCATCGGCGCGCCGCGCCCGCTCGAGGCGGTGCTGCCCTTCTATCTGTGGCGCTTTTCGCCCAACGGCCAGTTCGACCGGCAGACGGCCTGACGCGCTCGTGATTTATCCATCTACTTGAACAGCAGCACGCCCCACAGGCCGATGGCGCCGACGAAGATGCGCCAATAGGCGAAGGGCGCGAAGCCGTGGCGCTGGATGAAGTCCAGCGCATAGCGCACGACGATGAAGGCGAGGATGAAGGAGGCGGCGAGCCCGACGCCGACGGCGAGGCCGAGCTCGTTCGACACCAGCTCGCGGTTCTTCCACAGATCGTAGCCGAAGGCCCCGGCCATCAGCGGGATGGCGACGAAGAAGCTGAACTCGGCGGCCGAGCGCTTGTCGGTGCCCATGAGGAGCGAGCCGACGATCGTCGCCCCCGAGCGCGACACGCCGGGCACCAGCGCCAGCATCTGGAACAGGCCGATATAGAGGCACAGCAGCGGCGGATAGTCGTAGATCGAGGTGTATTTCACCGTCAGCTTGAGCTGATCGACATAGAGCAGGATGACGCCGCCGACGATCAGCATGACGCAGATGAGGAGCGGCGACTCGTAGATCACCGTCTTGATGAAATCGTGCAGCAGCACGCCCGCCAGCGCCGCCGGAAAGGCCGCCAGCACGACGCCGAGGACGAAGCGCAGCGCCCCCCTCTGGCGGGCCAGCACGTCGCGGGCGATGCCCACGAGCCGCCAGAAATAGACCACGACGATGGCGAGGATGGCGCCGAGCTGGATCAGCACCTCGAACAGCCGTCCGGGGCTGTCGAAGCCCAGGAAATGGCCGGCGAGCAGGATATGGGCGGTGGACGAGACGGGCAGGAACTCGGTCAGCCCCTCGATGATCCCGAGCAGGGCCGGCACAAAAATACCTTGATCGCCGTTCATCTCATCTCCTACTCATCGCGGGGACCCGAAACCCCGTTTCGTCTATGCTGATTTGCGCCCGCGCGCCACAATCGGACCGAAGCCAAGCGTCATGCCGCGACTCCTGCAGCACAGGCTCGACCCCGCCTCCCGCCTCGCCCGGCTGATGTTCGCCGAATATGGCGTCGGCGTCGGGCTCGAGGACGTGAAGCCGTGGACGCGCGATCCGCAGCTCATCGAGCTCAATCCGGCCGCCGCCGTGCCCATCCTCCTCGACGAGGGCCAGCCCGACGCGGTGGGGGTGCTGGCGGTGATCCACGCCATCGAGGACCGCTACGCGCCAGCTGCGGTGGCGGGCCTCTTTCCGGCGGCGGCCGAGGTGCGCGCCGAGATGTGGCGGCTGGTCGAATGGGTGCTGATGAAGCTTTCCGACGAGGCGACGCGCTACATCGTCGAGGAAAAGATCGTCAAGCGCGACCGGCCCGGTGCCACGCCCGACCCGGCGGTGCTGCGCGTCGCCAAGGCCAACCTCGTCGAGCACATGCTGTATTTCAACTGGCTGTTCGCGACGCGCCAGTGGATGGCCGGCGAGACGATGACGCTGGCCGATTTCGCCCTCGCGGCGCACCTCAGCACCCTCGACTATCTGGGCGACGTCGATTGGGAGAGCGCCGTCGAGGTGCGCCAGTGGTACGCCCGCATCAAATCGCGCCCGGCCTTCCGCCCCCTGCTCGGCGACCGCGTCGGCGGCATGCCCCCCCATGCCGGCTACGCCAACCTTGATTTCTGACTATACTTTTGTATATACACTTTGGACGTTTGAATGGAGCTATTTTCCGGTCTCGACTGGGACGTCGGCAATATCGAGAAGTGCCAGACGCACGGCGTCTCCGTGGCGGAGATCGTCGAGCTGTTCGAGGGCGAGCCGAAATTTGCCCCCGACATGTCACACTCCGAGGCGGAACAGCGCTTCATTGCCACCGGACGGAACGGCATCGGGCGCGCCCTTTTCATCGTGTTCACCGTACGTGAGCACGAGGGGCAGCGGCTCGTTCGCCCGATAAGTGCGAGGTATATGCATGCCAAGGAAGCCGCCCGCTATGGGCACTAGGAAAGTCCCCGTGCTGCGCACGGATGAGGAAGCGGAAGCGTTTCTCATGCAGGATCTGTCGGATCTCGATTTCTCGCAGTTCAAGCCGATGCATTTCGAGTTCGACAAGAAGCAGGCACAGATCAACATGCGCGTGCCGCAGCCCTTGCTCGACGCGGTCAAGGCGCGCGCGCGGGCGAAAGGCATGCCCTATACGCGCTATATCCGGCTCTTGATGGAACGCGATATTGCCGCATCGTGAGGCGGGCGCGGCGCTGGCCGAGCTGCGCGCCCGTGCCAAAGCCCTCGGCTTCGACGCCTTCGGCGTCGCGCCCGCCGATGCGCGGCCCGACCTGCCGGCGCGGCTCAGGGCGGCGCTCGATGCCGGCGGGCTCGCCGGCATGGCGTGGATGGCGGAGACCGCCGAACGGCGCGCCGATCCGCGCGTCCTGTGGGACGAGGTGCGCTCGGTGATCCTGCTCGGGGTCAATTACGGCCCCGAAAGCGACCCCCTGGCGACGCTCGCCCTGCGCGACCGCGGCAGCATCTCGGTCTATGCGCGCAACCGCGACTATCACGACATCATCAAGGGCAAGCTCAAGGAGCTGGCGGGGCTGCTGGCGCGGCGGCTGGGCGCCGACGTCAAGGTGTTCGTCGATACCGCGCCGGTGATGGAAAAGCCGCTGGCCGAGGCGGCCGGGCTCGGCTGGCAAGGCAAGCACACGGTGCTGGTCAGCCGCGACTTCGGCTCGTGGCTGTTCCTCGGCGCCATCTTCACCAGCGCCGCGCTGCCGGCCGACGCGCCGCAGGCGCAAAGCTGCGGCAGCTGCACGCGCTGCCTCGACATCTGCCCGACGCACGCCTTTCCGGCGCCGTTCCAGCTCGATGCCAGCCGCTGCCTCTCCTATCTCACTATCGAGCACAAGGGGCCGATCCCGCGCGAGTTCCGCGTGCCGATGGGCAACCGCATTTATGGCTGCGACGACTGCCTCGCCGTGTGCCCGTGGAACAAGTTCGCCTCGCAAAGCCGCGAGGCGCGGCTTCGGGCGCGCGACGAGCTCAACGCGCCGGCGCTGGCCGATCTCGTTGAGCTCGACGATGCCGGCTTCCGCGCGCTGTTCGCCGGCTCGCCGGTGAAGCGCATCGGCCACAAGCGCTTCCTGCGCAACGTGCTCATCGCCATCGGCAACAGCGCCGATATGAGCCTCGCGCCGCTCGCCGAGGCGCGGCTCGGCGACGACGATCCGCTGGTGCGCGGCGCGGCGGTGTGGGCGGTGCGGCGGCTTGTCCCAAAGGCGCGCGCCGACGCTTTGGCGCTGGACTTTCTGGCGCGCGAGGCCGACACCGCCGTGCGCAACGAATGGACCGGGGACATCTGATGGGCGTGTTCTTCTTCGGCATGGGGTTCTCGTCGCTGGCGGCGGCCCGCGCCCTGCACGAGACGATCGATCCGGGCTTGCCGATCGCCGGCACGCGGCGCAGCGAGGAGGGCATCGAAGCCCTCGCCGACAGCCCCTACCGGCTGCACGTCTTCGACGGCCTGCGGGCTGGAACGACGCTCCAGCCGGACCTCGTGGCGGCGCGCCGCGTGGTGCTGTCGATTCCGCCCGGCGAGGCGGGCGACCCGGTGCTGGCGCTGCATCGGGCCGATCTCGACCGGGCGCAGGCGCTCGACTGGCTGTGCTATTATTCGACGGTCGGCGTCTATGGCGATTTCGGCGGCGCCTGGATCGACGAGCGCGCACCGACGCTGCCGATCAATGCGCGCAGCGCCATGCGCGTGCGCGTCGAGCAGCACTGGCGCGCCTATGCCGAAGAGCGCGGCATCCCGCTGCTCATCCTGCGGCTCGCCGGCATCTACGGGCCGGGCCGGTCGAGCTTCGACAAGCTGCGCGAGGGCACGGCGCGGCGCATCGTCAAGCCCGGCCAGGTGTTCAACCGCATCCATGTCGACGACATCGGGCGGGTGACGGCGCTCGCCGCCAGGGCACGGCTCAGCGGCACCTTCAACCTCAGCGACGACGCGCCGGCGCCGCCGCAGGACCTCGTCGCCCATGCGGCGATGCTGATGGGCGTCACGGTGCCGCCCGACATTGCGTTCGAGAGCGCCGAGATGACGCCGATGGCGCGCAGCTTCTACAACGACAACAAGCGGGTCTCGAACGCCGCCATCAAGGCGGCGCTCGGCATCGAGCTCCTCTATCCCGACTATCGCGCCGGGCTCGACGCCATCGCGCGGGTGCCGGCGTGAGCGCGCCGCAGCCGGCGCGACCGCCCGAGCCCGTAGTGCTCGAGGGGCGCTATGTGCGGCTCGAGCCGATCGGCCCGCAGCACGCGGCCGACCTGTTCGCGGCGATGCGCGGGCCGGAGCTGGAGGCGCGTTTCGACTGGCTGTCGGAATATCAGCCGGCCAGCGAAGCGGAGCTGCGCGAGCGCCTCGTCGCGGCGGCGGCGGCGACCGACAAGCCGATGTGGGCAGTGATCGATGTGGCGAGCGGACGCGCCGAGGGGCGGCAATGCCTCATGCGCATCGTGCCGCAGCACGGCGTCATCGAGATCGGCAATGTCTACTGGGGTCCGCGGCTGGCGCGCACCCGGCGCGCCACCGAGGCGCTGGCGCTCCACGCGCGCTACGTCTTCGAGACGCTCGGCTATCGCCGCTTCGAATGGAAGTGCAATGCGCGCAACGCGGCGAGCCAGGCGGCGGCGCGCCGCTTCGGCTTTGCCTATGAGGGGGTGTTCCGCCAGCACATGATCGTCAAGGGCGTCAATCGCGACACCTCCTGGTTCGCCATGCTCGACAGCGACTGGGTGCGCCTCGCGCCCGAATATGAGCGCTGGCTCGCCCCCGCCAATTTCACCGCAGACGGCACGCAGGTGACGCCGCTGCGCTTCGCCTAGAGCAGGCCCTCGAGCGCGCGGCCGAGCAGGGCGAGGTCCGCGTCGCGGCTCAGCCGGTGGTCGCCGTCGGGCACCAGGGTCAGCGTCACCGGGTCGCTGACGAGGTGCTGGACGAGCTTCAGCGTATGCTCCTTGGGCACGTCGGTGTCGCGCACGCCCTGCAGGATCGTCACCGGGCAGAAGGTCTCGATGGCGCGGCCGAAGAGCAGGTGCCGGCTGCCGTCCTCGATGAGCGCGCGGGTGATCCGGTAGGGCGCGTCGGCATAGTCGGTCGGCTGCTCGACAAAGCCATATGTTCGCAGATTTTCGCGCTCCTTTTCGCTCATTTGCGCCAGCATCAGCTCGGTCATGTCGGTGGCCGGGGCGATGAGGACGAGCCCGCGCACCCGACTCGCCCCGCGCCGGCGCAATTCGCGCACCAGCAGCAGCGCCAGCCAGCCGCCCATCGACGAGCCGACGACGAGCTGCGGCCCGGCGGTGGTCGCGAACACGGCGAGGGCCTCGCCGAGCCAGCGGCTGATGGTGCCGGCGGCGAACTCGCCGCCCGAGCGGCCATGGCCGGAATAGTCGAAGCGGGTAACCGCGAGCCCGCGCGCGGCGCCGAACGAATCGACGGCGCCGGCCTTCGATCCCGCCATGTCGGAGCGAAAGCCCCCCAGCCAGAACAGGCCCGGCGCGCCGCCGGCACGGCGCTCCACGGCGATCTCGCAGCCATCGACGACAAGGGTTTCAGCCATTTACGCACGCTCCGGCGGGTACAGGTGCAACGGCTTAGACATTTCGACGGCGCGGCTGTCCAGCGCATTGACTTATCGGTGACAAGCCACGATTTTAGCGCCGCTTTCCGCACCATCGCCAACCGCAGAAGGACACTCTGCCATTCGCCGACCCATGAGACCCGTAGCGCCCCAGAAGGATGGGCCGCTGTCGAACGAGGATATCCAAGCTCCCGAAGTCCAGCTGATCGACGCCACCGGCGTCAACCAGGGCGCGGTCCGAACCCGCGACGCACTGGCCCAGGCCCAGGAACTGGGCCTCGATCTCGTCATCATCGCCGCCAATTCCACGCCGCCCGTGGCCAAGATGCTCGATCTCGGCCGCTACAAATATGCTGCCCAGAAAAAGGCGGCCGAGGCGCGCAAGAAGCAGAAGGTGATCGAGGTCAAGGAGGTGCAGCTGCGCCCCAATATCGACGAGCACGACTACCAGACCAAGATGAAGGCGGTGGCGCGCTTCCTCGGCGAGGGCGACCGGGTGAAGGTGACGATGCGCTTCCGCGGCCGCGAAATGGCGCACCAGGACATCGGCGTCGAGCTGCTCGGCAAGGTGCAGTCGCAGATGGAAGAGGTGGCCAAGGTCGAATCGGCCCCGCGCTCCGAGGGCCGCCAGATGGTCATGGTGCTGGCGCCGCGCTGAGGCGGCTCCCGCATTGCCGGCTTGTTACGAGGGCGGCCCGGTGCCGCCCTTTGTCTTGGCGTCATCTTGCACGACCCGGCATTGGTGATAGATAACACCTTATGCAATTCGACCAGCGGCAGACCATCGGCTTTCAGGCGGCGCAGCTCAGCCGCCTCATCGCGCTCCGGCTGCGCGAGGCGCTGGCGCCGCTCGGGCTGCTGCCGGCGCAGGCGGCGGCGCTGATCGAGATCGCCCGGCAGCCGGGGCTGACGCAGAAGGAACTGGTCGAGCGGCTCGAGGTCGAGCAGCCGGGCGTGGCGCGCACCCTCAACGGGCTCGAGGCGGAGGGCTGGATCTTCCGCGAGGCGCGCGGCGGGCGGGCGCAGGGGCTGCATCTGAGCGACCGGGCGGCGGCCATCGTGCCGGAGGCGGCGCGGCTTGCCGCCGAGATCGACCGGCAGGCGCTGGGCGAGCTCAGCCGCACGGAGCGCACCAATCTCATCGATGCGCTCGAAGAGCTCATCCGCGGCCTCAAGGCCTTGCCTTCCTGACGGCGGGGTTCTATAGACGCCGCTTCAACCGGACCGCCCGGCCGAAAGGCATGCCGTGGCGACCCCTGAAAGCGACGCCCCCCAAAGGGGCAAGAAGGACGCAAAATGCCAAAGATGAAGACCAAATCGGGCGCCAAGAAGCGCTTCAAGATGACTGCGAGCGGCCGCGTCAAAGCGGGCGTCGCGGGCAAGCGCCACCGCCTCTCCAGCCACAGCGCCGACTACATCCGCCGCAACCGGGGCACCAAGATCCTGGCCAAGGGCGATGAGAGCCTGGTCAAGTGGTACATGCCCTACGCGCGCTAAAGGAGAGCTGAGATGTCCCGAGTCAAACGTGGCGTAACCGCTCACGCCCGCCACAAGAAGGTTTTGAAGGCCGCCGAGGGCTTCCACGGCCGCCGCAAGAGCTCGATCACGGTCGCCAAGGCCGCCGTCGACAAGGCCGGCCAGTACGCCTATCGCGACCGGCGCAACAAGAAGCGCAATTTCCGCGCCCTGTGGATCCAGCGGATCAACGCCGCGGTGCGCCAGCACGGGCTGACCTATGGTCGATTTATCGACGGCCTCGTGAAGGCCGAGATCGCGGTGGACCGCAAGGTCCTGTCCGATATCGCCATCACCGAGCCCGCCGCCTTCGCCGCGCTCGTCGCGCAGGCCAAGAGCGCGCTCGGCTATCTGGGCGAGATCGAACCGACCACCGCGACGCGCGTCGCCTGAGGGCACGCGCCGCTAGCCTTACCCGAGGCCGATACGCTAAGCCTTGCGCCGCCCCCCGCGGGACCGGCGCAGGGCTTTTTGTTTGCTGCTCTCACCTGGATGCCGAAATGAGCCTTACCGACGATATCGCCCACCTGCGCCAGAGCCTCGACGCCGCCATCGCGGCAGCGGCGGACGAGGCCGCCCTGGAGGCCGTGCGCGTCGGCGCGCTGGGCAAGAAGGGGACGGTCTCGGCGCTGCTGGCAACGCTGGGCAGCATGGCGCCCGAGGCACGCAAGACGGCCGGGCCGGCAATCAACGGGCTCAAGGCCGCCATCGCCGGCGCCATCGACGCCAAGGGCGCGGCGCTGCGCCAGGCGGCGCTCGACCGGCGGCTGGCCGCCGAGCGCGTGGACGTGACGCTGCCGGTCCGCCCGGCGCCCACCACGACGGGCCGCATCCACCCGATCAGCCAGGTGTGGGACGAGATCACGGCGATCTTTTCGGACATGGGCTTCAGGATCGCCGAAGGCCCCGACATCGAGACCGACTGGTACAATTTCACCGCGCTCAACTTCCCCGAGGGGCACCCGGCGCGCGAGATGCACGACACCTTCTTCCTCGAGCCGGGCCCGGACGGCAGCCGCAAGCTGCTGCGCACCCATACCTCGCCGGTGCAGATCCGGGTAATGAAGCAGACCAACGAGACGCCGGCGGCGCGCTATCTCACCGCGCCGCTCAGCCCGCCCATCCGCGTCGTCATGCCGGGCCGCACCTATCGGCACGACAGCGACCAGACGCATACGCCCATGTTTCACCAGGTCGAGGGGCTGGTGATCGACAAACAGAGCCATATCGGCCAGTTGCGCTGGGTGCTCGAGGAATTCCTCAAGGCGTTCTTCGAGATCGAGGGCGTGACGCTGCGCTTTAGGCCGAGCTTTTTCCCCTTCACGGAGCCGTCGATGGAGGTCGATGTGCAATGCGACCGGTCCGGCCCGGAAATCCGCATCGGCGAAGGCCAGGACTGGCTCGAGATCCTGGGCTGCGGCATGGTGCACCCCAACGTGCTGCGCAATTGCGGGCTCGACCCCGACGTCTATCAGGGCTTTGCCTGGGGCATGGGGATCGACCGGCTGGCCATGCTCAAATACGGCATGAACGACCTGCGCGCCTTCTTCGACGCCGACAAGCGCTGGCTCGACCACTACGGCTTCCGCGCCTTCGACCTGCCGACGCTGTTCGGGGGGCTGAGCTCTTGAATTTAATTGTGACCACAATTAAATGGAGACATCGTCGGCGATGGAGTGGGATGAAGACAAGCGCCAGTGGACGCTGAAACATCGCGGACTCGATTTTGCCGACGTCGTGGAGTTCGACATGGCGACTGCGGAGCATCACGTCGACCGACGGCATGATTATGGGGAAGTCCGTTTCGTTTCGACTGGCGCGCTACATGGCCGGCTATGTGTGCTGTGCTGGACGCTGCGGGCTGGCGAACTCCGCGTAATTTCTCTGAGGAAAGCAAATGAGCGCGAGCAGAAAGACTATTCACAGCGTGACTGACCTGCCGCCACTTGTCGGTGAGGATGGGGAAGTCCGCGAGCTGACGGCAGAGGATTTCAAGCAGTTTCGGCCAAGCTCCGACTTTCCCGAGCTCGTCGAAGCTTTCGAGCGCGCCCGCGGCCAGCGTGGGCCGCAGAAGACGCCGACCAAGGAGCGCGTGGCGCTGCGGCTCGACCGGGAGATCGTCGCACATTTCCGCGCCGGCGGCCCCGGCTGGCAGACGCGCATCAACGATGCGCTCGCCGGGCTCGTGAAGCGGAGCGGCAGGTGACGGAGACCCCGCCCACGGTCACCTTCGTCGTGACCGATATCGAGGCCGATGGGCCGAGCCCGCTGGGCTCGTCCATGCTGAGCTTTGCGTCGGTGGCGTGCGACGTCGAGGGGCGGGTGCTCGACGAGTTCGAGGCGGTGCTCGTGCCGCGGCCGGACCGGGCGCCGCATCCCGAAACGATGGCATGGTGGCGGACGCAGCCCGAAGCGTGGGCCGCCGCGACGGACGGGGCCGAGCCGCCCGAGACGGTGATGCCGCGTTATGCCGACTGGGTGGCGGCCCTGCCCGGCCAGCACGTCTTCGCCGCCGCGCCACTGAGCTTCGACGGGCTGTGGATGGACCATTACCTCGAGACTTTCGCCGGGGTGCGCGTATTGGGCACGCCGCTCAAGAGCGGGCGGCAGATCTTCCGCGGCGGCGGGGTGTGCCTTTATACGATGGCCGGCACGCTGCGCGGCGCCGACTATCTCAACTGGGGCATGCAGCGCGTGCCGGCCGAGTGGTACGGGCATGTGGCGCACACGCACCGCGCCATCGACGACGCCCGCGGCTTCGCCAATGTGCTCGCCCGACTTTTCCAGATGGCGGCCCGCCTGCCGCGCATCGACGCGACCGAAAGCATCTATGTAAAATGAAGTTCACGCTGGACTGGCTCAAAGAGCACCTCGACACCACCGCGACGGCGGACGAGATCGCCGAGGCGCTGACCATGATCGGGCTCGAAGTGGAGAGCGTCGAGGACCCGGCGGCGCGGCTGCGGCCCTTCGTCGTCGCTTATGTGGTGTCGGCCGCGCCGCACCCCAATTCCGACCACCTCAAGGTGTGCAAGGTCGATGCCGGCACCGGCACGCTGATCGACGTGGTGTGCGGCGCGCCCAATGCGGTGAGCGGCATGAAATCGGTGTTCGCCTTCCCCGGCACCTATATCCCCGGCAAGGATTTCGAGCTCAAGGCCGGCGTCGTCATCCGCGGCCAGCCGAGCAACGGCATGTTGTGCTCGGCGATGGAGCTCGAGCTCAGCAACGACCATGAGGGCATCATCGCGCTGCCCGAAGACGCGCCGGTGGGCATGGCCTATGTCGAGTACGCCGGGCTCGGCGGCGTGGTGTTCGACATCTCGATCACGCCCAATCGCGGCGACGCGACGGGCATTTACGGCGTGGCGCGCGACCTCGCGGCCTTCGGCCTCGGCACGCTGAAGCCGACCGACATGGCGCCGGTGCCGTCGGCTGGGCCGAGCCCGATCCCGCCGCTGCCGCAGCGCTTCGCGCCGGGCGAGCCCAAATCGATCCGTAAATTCGCCGGCCGCTACATCCGGGGCGTCAAGAACGGGCCGTCGCCGGAATGGCTGCAACAGCGCCTGCGTGCCGTCGGCCTCAGGCCGATCAACGTGCTCGCCGACATCACTAATTTCGTCTCCTTCGGCTGGGGCCGGCCGCTGCATGCCTACGACGCCGACAAGGTGACCGGCGCCATGGTGCTGCGCAATGCGCGCGCCGGCGAGGTGCTGGACGGGCTCGACGGACGCCCGCACACGCTCGACGAGACCATGTGCGTCATCGCCGACGATCTCGGCCCGCTCTGCCTCGGCGGCGTCCTGGGCGGCGAGCGCTCGAGCTGCACCGACGGCACGGTGAACCTGTTCATGGAATGCGCCAGTTGGGACCCCGAGGAGGTCGCCCGCACCGGCCGCAAAACCGGCATCGTCTCCGACGCCCGCTACCGGCTGGAGCGCGGCGTCGATCCGGCGCTGACCGAGCCCGGCCTGGAGCTGGCGACGCGGCTGGTGCTGGAGCTGTGCGGCGGCACGCCGATGGCACCGGCGATCTCGGGCGAGGACATGTTCCCCAACACCGTCATCGCCTTCCCGCTGGGCGAGGTGCGGCGGCTGACCGGGCTCGAGCTCGATGCGGCGCGCATCATCGACATCCTGACGCGGCTCGGCTTTGCCGTGACGGGCAGCGGGCCGGTGGTCGAGGTCAAGGTGCCGAGCTGGCGCCCCGACGTGACGCAGAAGGCCGACCTCGTCGAGGAGGTGATGCGCATGGAAGGCATCGACAAGGTGCCGGTCGAGCCGCTGCCGCGCCTTTCCGGCGTGGCGCCGCGCATGCTGACGCCGCTGCAGAACCGGCGGCGCGCCACCAAGCGCGTGCTGGCGGCGCGCGGGCTCGACGAGGCGGTGACGTGGTCGTTCATCAGCGCCGCCGAGGCGCTGCGCTTCGGCGGCGGCAAGGCGGAGCTAAAGCTCGCCAATGCCATCGCGGCCGAGCTTTCGGACATGCGGCCCTCACTGCTGCCGGGCCTACTGGCAGCGGTGCGGCGCAACCAGAATCGCGGCTTCGGCGACATCGCCTTGTTCGAGGTGGGCCAGGTGTTCCTCTCCGACCGGCCCGAGGGCCAGCATACCTATGCGACGGCGGTGCGCGCCGGCGACGCCGCGCCGAGCTGGCAGGCGGCGCCGCCGCTCAGCGTCTTCGATGCCAAGGCGGACCTGGGCGCGGTACTCGACGCCCTGGGCTACGATATCGACAAGCTGCAGCTCGTCGCCGAGGCACCGGCCTGGGCGCATCCGGGGCGCGGCGGGCGCGTGCAGCTCGGGCCGAGCAACGCCATCGCCTGGTTCGGCGAGCTGCATCCGGCTTGGGCCGATGAGATGGGGCTCGACGGGACGGTGGCCGCCTTCGAGCTCGACCTCGACGCCATCCCCGAGCCGCGCCGCAAGGCGAGCCGCGCCAAGCCGGCGCTGACGCTCAGCGACCTGATGCCGGTGGCGCGCGACTTCGCCTTCCTCGTCGAGCGCGACGTGCCGGCGGCGAGCCTCCTGCGCGCCGCGCGCAACGCCGACAAGGTGCTGATCGCCGGCGCCGACATCTTCGATGTGTTCGAGGGCAAGGGCGTCGCCGAGGACAAGAAGTCGGTCGGCATCCGCGTGACGCTGCAGCCGACCGACAGGACGCTGACCGAGGAGGCGATCGACAAGGTGTCGGGCGCCATCGTCGCCGCCGTCGTCAAGGCGACCGGGGGCGTGCTGCGCGGATGAGCGCCGCCCGGCTCGAGGTCGCCAAAAGCTACGCGGCGCTGGCGCCGGACAATCCGGCGCGCCGGCTGCCGCGCGCGCCGCGCCGGGCGCGGCCGGCGGCCTTCACCGCCGCCTTCGACGACAGAACCCTGTTCTACGACTGCTTCTGGCATGAAGACGGCCGGCGCATCCTGCTGGTCGGGCCGCCGCCGCGCAACCTCATGCGCGCCTTTCGGCAGGCGGTGGTGCGGGCGCGGCCGAGCGGCACGGCGCTGGCGACGCGGTTTTTCCCGTCGCTCTCGACGATGCTCACGGAGCTGCGCGGCGCGCCCGCCGGCACCACGCAGGTCGAGATCGAGCTGTGCGGCGAGACCTTCGTGCTGGCGGTGCAGCCCAACGCGGCGGCGGCGCTAAGCGGGCGGCGGCTGCTGTTCAGCGTCAACAGGGACAACGACCTCGCCTGGATCCGCGAATGGGCGACGTTCCATGCGCGGCTGCACGGCACCGACGCGGTGCTGCTCTTCGACAATGGCTCGACCCGCTATGGCCCCGACGAGATCGCGGCGGTGCTGCGTGCGGTGCCGGGTCTCGCACAGGTCGGCGTCGCGTCCTGGCCCTACAGCTTCGGGCCGCTCGATCCGGCGGTGCGCGCCAACCCCTATTGGGCGCGGTTCCTGCAGATCGCCACCATGAGCGTCGTGCTGCGCCGCTACGGCGCCTTGGCCGATGGCCTGCTCGACTGCGACATCGACGAGCTGGCGGGGACGCGCTCGGGGCGCTCGATCTACGAGCTGGCGCGGCGCGCGCGCGGCGGGCTCGTCGCCTTTCGTGGCACCTGGATCGAGGCGGTGGGCACGGGTACGCGACACCGCGACTTCACGCAGCGACTGGCCGACCCGCGCGCCGCGACCAGCCGGCCGCGCAAATGGGCGCTCGACCCCAGCCGGGCCTGGGTACGGCGGCTTTCCGTCCACCCCTATTGGCACTGGATCGCGGGCCGCCCGCCGCTCGCCAAAGCCACGCCGGACGACGCCCTCTACTGGCACTTCCGCGCCATCAACACGAACTGGAAGCAGACGCGCAACCGCCCGCCCGCCCCCGACGCGCCGCTCGAAACCGACTTGCTGCTCACCGCCGCCTTTGCGAGGCTCGAGGCATGACCCACCGCCTGTCCTTCGGCGCGCTGCTCGGCGGCGCGCTGCTCGCCGTGTTCCTCGTGCTGTTCGGCCCCGGCGGCTATCCGGCGCCCTATGTCGCGCTGCTATTGGCCTTCATCGCGATCCCCTACGTGATTGCGACACGCGCCGGGCACGGGCTGGTGCCGGATGCAACCGGCGCGGCGTTCCTCGCGGCGATGGGCCTGCTCACACTCGCCTTCGCGCTCGCGGCACACCAGCCCAGCGACGTGCTGGCCATCGCCAATTTCATCTGGCTCGCCCTGTTCATTCCGATGCAGGCCCTGTTCAAGCGCCTCGCCGGACCGCGCGCCGCGGTGGTGGTGGCGCGGCTGGCCCTGGCCGGCGCCGCGGCGACGCTGCTCGTTGCCGGTTACGAGCAGCTGGCCTTCAACTCCGCCCGCGTCGGGCGGCTGACGAGCGACCCCATCCGCATCGCCAACACGGCGGTGATCCTCGGCTTTCTGAGCCTCATCGGCATCATGGCCGATACTGGCCGCAGGCGCTTCATCTATCTGGCCGGGCCGCTCCTCGCGATCGGGGTTGCGCTGCTCGCCGAAACGCGCGGGGCGATGGTGGCGTCCGGCGCGCTGGCGGTGGTCGCCATCTTCATTTTCGTGCGCCGCCGCGGGCTCGCCGCCCTCATCGCGCTGGGCGTCGGGGCGCTGGCCATCGCCGCCATCTTCGTTGCCGCGCAGTTCAGGATCGCACGGGCCGACGCGCTGGTGAGCGCCATTGGCAATGTGCTGGCGGGCGCCCCCATCGCCGACCTGTCGTCGATGGTGCGCTTCGAGATGCTGCGCCTGTCCTGGCCGGCCTTCCTCGACAGCCCGTGGTACGGCCATGGCTGGCAGCGATTGATGACGACCGTCGGCGCCTATCTGCCGCCCGGCCAGGAGCACCTTTTCCGCGGCCAGCCGCACCTGCACAACGACCTCGCCGACTTTGCGGTCGGCGCCGGCCTATTGGGCGTCGCGGCCTATCTCATCATCCTCGTGACGCCGCTGGTGGCCGCCTGGCGCTCGGCGCGCGACAGCCTCTACCACGCGCGCCTCGGCGGCATCGTGCTGGTGGTCGCCGCCTATGCGGTGCTCGGCATCAATTCGCTGATGTTCGGCTTCGAAGTGCATACGGCGCTCTATTTCGGCCTGTGCGCCATATTGCTCGGCTTCTGCCGCGAGACGGCAGCCACCGAAGCCGCGCGCGAGGTGCCCGCGGCGCCGGCCGGATGGGCGGGGCGCCCGGTAGCGGGGCTGCTGCTCGTTCTGGCGCTGGTGGTGCCGACGGTGCTGGGGCTCATAACGCCCTATGTGATCGTCGCCATCGGGCTCGGCCTGTGGCTGGTGCTGCTGTTCCGCGGCTGGCTGCCGGCGAGCTATGCGATGCCCGTGGCGCGCACGCTGCTCATCGTCTTCGCCGTGCTCCTCGTGCTGTTCACGCTGACCATGCGCGGCTGGCAGGACCCGCTGCGCGCCTTCAACTTCACCATGCTGGCCCTCTATGGCCCGATCGCCTGGCTCCTCGCGCGCGCCGCCGCCGATTGGCCGCCCGGCCGCGTGGCGTGCCTTGCGAGCCTCGGCATCGCCCTGACGCTGGTCATGATCGTCGCCGTCGACCTGATGCTGCCCGGCCGGCCGCGCGGCATCAACCTGGGTCCCATCGTCCTCGCCAATGCGGCGCTGGCCCTGTCGGTGGTGGCAACGGCCGGGGCGCTGGCGCTGCGCAATCGCGTGAGCCTGCTGCTGCCGCTCAGCATCATCGCCGCCATCGGCATCATCCTCCTCACGCGCTCGCGCGGGCCGCTGGTGGCGGTGCTGCCGCTGCTCGCCCTGACCGGCATCATGCTCTGGCAGGTGCGGCTCAGGCGCCACTGGCTCGCGGCGCTCGGCGGCGCCGGCATCGTCGCCATCGGGACGATCACGGCGGTGGCGTTCGCCGGCGGGCGCCTTGCCGCGCTGCCGCAGATCGTCGCCGGCCTCTTCGGCAGCGGCGACATCGCCGACCGCACCACCAACAACCGCCTCGCCCTCTATGACGCGGGCTGGCAGGCTTTCCTTGAATCGCCGTGGATCGGGCATGGCTGGGCGCGGCGCATGACGGCGACGCTGCCCCATATCGACCCGGCCTATCTCGAGACGGCCAGGCAGATCACGCAGTTGCACAATGACGTGCTGAATTTCGCCGTGTCGGGCGGCCTCGTGGGCGTCGCCGCCTATCTCGCCATCATCACGGCGCCGACGCTCGCGGCCTGGCGCAGCCCGCGCGATGCGCTGTGGGCGGCGCGCGTCTACGGCACCATGGGCCTTGCCATCGTCTATATCGGGGCGGGCCTCACCGACCTGATGTTCGGCTACGAGTTCCACACCGCCTTTTACGTGATGCTCAACGCCATCGTGCTCACGCTGTTTCGCGAGCGGCGGGCGCCAGCCTAGAAGCGCGGGCGGGCGTCGAGCATGCCGTCCTTGACGGAGCGGTCGATTGCAGCGAGCTCTTTCGGCGTGAAGTCGAGATTGTCGAGGGCGCCGAGGCAGTCCTTGAGCTGCTCGAGGGTGCGCACGCCGATGAGCGCCGAGGTCATCTCGGGGCGGCGCAGCACCCAGGCGAGGGCGAGCTGCACGAGGCTTTGCTTGCGCGCCTTGGCGATGCGGCCCAGCGCATCGACGCCGGCCAGCACCTTGGGCGCCAGCGCTCGCCGATTGATGGTGGAATTGGCGTCGCCGCCGCGCGTGCCGGCGAGCCCCTTGGAATATTTGCCCGAGAGCACGCCCTGGGCGAGCGGCGAGAAGGCGATGACGCCGACGCCGAGCTCGCCGCACAGCTCGAGCGTATGGTCCTCTTCGATCCAGCGGTTGAGGATGGAATAGCTCGGCTGGTGGATGAGCAGCGGCACGCCCATATCGGCGAGGATGGCATGGGCCCGCTGCGTCTCCTCGCGCGGATAGGAGGAGATGCCGACATAGAGGGCCTTGCCCTGCCGGTGGAGCTGGGCCAGCGCCCCCATCGTCTCCTCAAGCGGCGTCAAGGGATCGTAGCGGTGCGAATAGAAGATATCGACATAGTCGAGGCCCAGCCGGCGCAGTGACTGCTCGCAGGAGGCGATGAGATATTTGCGGCTGCCGAACTCGCCATAGGGCCCCGGCCCCATGCGCCAGCCCGCCTTGGAGGAGACGATGAGCTCGTCGCGATAGGGGCGGAACTCGCGCGCCAGAACGTCGCCGAATAGCTCTTCGGCGGCGCCGGGCGGCGGCCCGTAATTGTTGGCGAGGTCGAAATGGGTGATGCCGTGATCGAAGGCATAGGCGAGGATTTCGAAAGCGCCCGGATAATCGCGCGTGCCGCCGAAATTCTGCCACAGCCCCAGCGAGATCGCCGGCAGCTGCAGCCCCGAGCGGCCGGCGCGGCGATAGAGCATGGTGTCGTAGCGCGTGTCGGCGGCGCGGTAGGTCATGGCGGGCTCCGGGAGGGGGATAGGACGCCAGATTGGCGCATGGAGCCGATGCTCGGCAAGCTCTATCCGCAGAGGCCCGGCCGGCGGCGCCGCCAAGCCGGAAAACCCTAGGGGCTCCCGCACACCCAGGCGCCCTCCGCCCATATCGGCGCCTCGCCCGGACTGCTGCAGGACAGCGGCGGCGAACTCCCGCTATCGCCCGGCCCCGCGGGCGGCTGGCTGTCCCCGTCGTCGCCGGGGCCTGCTGGCGGCTGGGCGCCGCTGTCGTCACCAGGGCCTGCGGGAGGTTGACCGTTGTCGTCGCCCGGCCCAGCAGGCGGCTGGCTGCTGCCGCCCTCGCCCGGTCCGGCGGGGGACTGGCTGTCGTCATCGTCGCCCGGCCCCGCCGGTGGTTGGCCGCCGCTGTCGTCACCAGGGCCCGCTGGGGGCTGATTGCCACTATCATCGCCCGGTCCCGCAGGCGGCTGACTGCCGCTATCGTCACCAGGGCCTGCAGGGGGCTGGTTGCCATTGTCATCACCGGGCCCCGCGGGAGACTGACCGCTGTCGTCGTCGCCGGGCCCTGCAGGCGGCTGATTATCGCCATCGTCGCCCGGTCCGGCAGGAGGCTGGCTGTCGTCATTGCCGCCCGGCCCCGCCGGTGGTTGGCCGCCGCTGTCATCACCAGGCCCAGCGGGAGGCTGGTTACCGCCATCGTCCCCCGGCCCAGCAGGCGGTTGGCTATCGCCATTGTCGTCGCCGGGCCCCGCAGGTGGCTGACTGCTATCGTCGTCGCCCGGCCCCGCCGGTGGTTGAACGCCGCCATCGTCGCCAGAATCTGCGGGGGGCTGGGTGCGGTCATTGTCGCCAGGACCTGCTGGTGGTTGGGAGCCGTCGTCATCACCGGGGCCTGCGGGGAGCTGATCTTCGCCGTTGTCACCGGGCTGCGAGGGTGGTTGATCGCCACCGTCTTCGCCGGACCCGGCGGGTGGCTGACCGTGGTCGTCGTCGCCTGGTCCAGCAGGGGGCTGGTCACCACCGTCATCACCCGAGCCTATGGAGGACTGGTCACCGCTGTCGTCGTCTGAGCCCACGGGCGGTTGATCGCCACCGTCATCGCCGGGCCCTGCCGGCGGCTGGCTACCGCTGACATCATCGGTGTCTATGGGCGGCTGCTCACCGTTGTCGTCCCCGGAACTCGCGGATGGCTGATCGTGGTCGTCGTCGCCCGCATCCGCGGGCGGGGCGAGCGGCGAGTCGCTATCGGCGCTGCTTTTCGGGGCGCGGCGCGGGGCCGGAGGCTGCATGGTGTGGCCGCCGAGGGCGCCGTAAAGCGCCGCGCCGCGGTCAACGGGATCGTCCTCGCGGTGGCGGCGGAGCAGCGATTTAGGCGGGCCGCCGAGGAACGCCTTGAGGCCCACGCTGGCGCGCATCGCGCCGTCGGCGCCCAGCCGCGCATCGGCGGTGAGCGCCAGCGGCAGGCCGGCATGCTCGATGAGATATTCGGCGCCGCCATGCAGCGCCGCATAGCCATCGACCAGCGACAGGCCGAGATTCAGCCGCAGATTGTCGGTGGGATAGGTGGCGATGTCGGCCATGACGAAAGGCGCGACGCGGTCGGGGCCGCCGGCCGGATGCGTGTAGGAGAGGCCGCCCCAGGCCTCGAGTGTCCAGCGGTCGAAATAGAGCTCGGCCTCGGGGCCGGCGGCAACGACCAGCGCGCCGGGCGTCCGCACCAGCCCCAGGGCGCCGCCGATCAGGTAGCTTTGCGGGTCGCGCGTGAACAGATGCAGCGCGCCGCCGGCGGAAAAGCCCGGCGTCGCGGCGAGCGACAGATCGGCCTGCAGGCCGAAGCGCGCGCCGACCGGCAGGGTGAGCGTGCCGGCGGCACGCGACAGGAAGGCCGGCGCCGGCAGGTCCAGCGCGCCGGCCTCGAACGCGATTTTACCGTTGGGAGCCGAAACGGCAGGCGCATCCTGCGCCGCCGTTTCGGCCCAGCCCGGACAGACGATGAAAAGTGATAGTGCAGCCGCCCGAAAGAGGCCGCAGAATACCGGCCGTGGCACGAAACGCCCCCACGAACATCATACGCATTAGAACGAGATCGTATTAGACTAAAATAAAACGCGATCAGCATAAGCGCGTAGAGCACCGTTCCGCAAGGCGCATGACGCGTTGTGCATAAACGGTGCAAAACTGTTGAGGCCGGGCGCCGGCCACCATGAACTTCTGCCAGGCTCGTGGCAGCGGTCGGGCGGCCGCTGCCACGGTGGCGAGGCGGGTCAGAGCGGCGCCTGTGCCAGCTTGTGGATCAGCGCCTGGCGATCCTCCACCGATTTGAGGCGGATGGTGATGCTCGCGGCGGCGACCGGGGTCTGCGGCGGCAGGCTCATCTCGATGCCGGGGGCATGCGCCTTGGCCCAGGCCTTGACGCGCTGCAGCTTGTTGCCGCCGGCGATGGGGAAGGTGAAACTGTATTTGAAGCTCATTGCGGGTCGTCCCTTGGGAAAGTCGAGGCCGCGCGGGCGGGCCGGCGCCGGACAGGCGCCGGGCCGGAGCGGCGGGCTCGGGGGCTTTGCGGAAGTGGATCGAACTGGCCTGGCGCGGCTCTTGCTCACGCAGGTAGCCGCACCAGGTGCTCAGCTAATGAGCAGGCTGCCTTGGGTCTGACGGCGAAAGACAGGATTGATCCGGGACATGCGGGCTATGTCGGCCAGCCCGGCCGGCTTGTCAATGCGGGGCGGCGGCAAGCGCGCGCCGCGCTGCTTTGGGCATTGCCAATTGCCGACCGCCGGTGCCAAGCTGGACCCATGACACGAGGGTTCAACGGACGCGCCTGCGCCACGCCGCCGCGCGGCGTCTTGCGCCCCCACCCGACCGCCATCGGACACTTGCAGCGATGACCGAGCAAACCGCGAGCCCGCATGCGGCCCTGCGCCGCCGCAGACCGGAACGGCGGCGGCTGTTCGGGGTGCCGCTCGAGGCGGCGAGCCTCGTGCTGCTGGTCATCTTCTGGCAGATCGTGGCGATGCTGTTTCCCTCGCGCCTCCTGCCCTCGCCGCTCACCGTCGTTGCGGAGATGTGGGACCTCACCGTCGGCGGGCGGCTCGTCTCGGACATGGCCAAGACGCTGAGCCGCACCGCCATCTCGTTCGTCGTGGCGATGGTGCTGGGCACCGCCATCGGCATCGGCATGGGGCGCAACCGCCTGCTCGACCGGCTGTTCTCGACCTGGGTGGTGATCGGCCTCAACGTGCCGGCGATCGTCATCGCGGTGATCCTCTATATCTGGCTGGGGCTCACCGAGTTCGCGCTGATCCTGGCCGTCACGCTCAACAAGCTGCCGGTGGTGATCACCACCATCCGCGAGGGGGTGATGAGCTTTTCGCGCGACTATGACGAGCTGGCGGCGGCCTTCCGCATGCCGGCCTGGCGGCGGCTGAGGCTGATTACCACGCCGCAGCTCATGCCGTTCGTGCTCGCGGCGGCGCGCACCGGGCTGGCGCTGATCTGGAAGATCGTGCTGGTCTTCGAACTGTTGGGCAGCGACGGCGGCATCGGCTTTCGCATCCAGACCTTCTTTCAGTTCTTCGACATCACCGGCATCTTCGCCTACACTATCGCCTTCATCATCGTCGTCTTCATCTTCGAGTATCTCGTCTTGCGCCCGGTGGAAGGACGGGTTCTCAGATGGCGCGCGGACCGCAACTGAACATCGCTATCCGCACGAAGCGCTTCGACACGGCGCATGCGCCGCTGTTCAGCGATTTCGCGCTCAGCGTGGCGCCATCGAGCGTCGTGGCGCTGGTCGGGCCGAGCGGCGTCGGCAAATCGAGCCTGTTGCGGCTCGTCGCCGGCATCGACACCGCCTATGAGGGGCGCATCGCCATCGACGGGGTGGCGGCGGCCGAGGCGCCGCCCGCCGGCTTCGTCTTCCAGGACGCGCGGCTCCTGCCCTGGCTCAGCGCCAGCGAGAACATCCGCGCCGTGCGCGCCGCGACGACCGAGGACGAGGCGGTGGCGGCACTGCGGCGGGTCGGCCTCAGCGGCTTCGAGACGTCGTTTCCGCATCAATTGTCGGGCGGCATGCAGCGCCGCGTGGCGCTGGCGCGTGCCTTCTCGGTCAATCCGCGGCTGTTGCTGCTCGACGAGCCGTTCGTGTCGCTCGACCGCTCGCTGGTGCGCGACATCCAGTCGGTGCTGAAGGACCTGATCGCCACGCACGAGCCCACCGTGCTGCTGGTCACGCACCTCGCCGAGGACGCGGCGGTGCTGGCCGACCGCGCCGTGGTGCTGGCCGACCGGCCGGTGCGCATCGTCGCCGACATGAGCTTCGCCGTGCCGCGCGACGAGCGCACGCCGGGCGACATCGTCGCCATCGTCGCCGAGATCGAGGGCGTGCAGGCCGGCCAGCAGGCCATACCGGCGTAAGCGCCGACGGCCCGGCGCGCCGGACCGTCCGTCACGTTGAAGTGCGAGGCGCCCTACTGGGTTTGCAGCGCCGTATAGAAGGTGCCCTCGGGGATCTCGGTGATGTCGCCGACGACGTCCTTGCCGCCGAACCTGGCCATGACGGCGAAGGCTTCGGTGGCGGCCTGCACCGAGGCGGCGGTGAAGGCCTTGACGATGCCGTGCCGGTAGTCGTCGCGCCACTGGGCGAACAGCGCGTCGTCGCCCTTGTCGTTCATGGCCGGGCGGATCGTCTGCCACAGCGCGTCGTCGGTGAGCAGCGCCGCCTTGGCCTCGAAGGACGCATCGATGAAGGCCTTGATGGCGTCGGGCTTGGCGGCGGCGGTCTTGTCGAAGAAGGCCCAGCCGAGCAGCGGCGGCGTTTCGGAGACGCCGAGATCCTTAAGCATAGCGGCGACGGTGACGAGCTCGGTGCGGCCGGCGAGCTTGGCGCGCGAGTTCCAGTTCCACAAATTGAGCGCCGCCTGCGCCTGGCCGCCGCTGATGAGCTCGTTGATGAGCGGCGGCGCGCCGAAGCGCACCGTCGCGTCATCGACCAGCGTGCCGCCGGTCAGCTTGTTGTAGTCGGCGGCCATCACCACGAAGCTCTTGTCGACGGGGCTGCCGGACACGGCGAGGGTCTTGCCCTTGAGGTCGGCGAGGCCGGCGAGGCCGGCGGCGGGATCGACGATGAGGCCGCCCACGGTCAGCGAGTGCGGCACATAGGTGACCATGTTGCCCTCGTGGCGCTGCAGCGCCACCCAGACGAAATCGGAAAGAATGACATCGGCCTGCCCGGCCTGCAGCGCGATCTGGCCGGCGACGCTGTCGGCGACGTCCTTCACGGTGAGCTCGACATTGTGCTTTTGGGCGAGATCCAGCGCCTCGATGGCGGCGATCTCCCATTTCGCCGTGCCCGTCGCCTGCAGGGCGAGGGTGAGCTGCAACGGCTCCTGGGCGACCGCGAGGCCCATCCCGGCGAACGCGAACGCGCCCGCCAACACGGCGCGCAGGGCGCCTTTCCGCAAGATCATCGTGCCATCCTCCAGCTTTGCCAGCCAGTCGTAGCGCCGGGGGCCGGCGCGGCCTAGCTATGGGTGCCATAGGCAAAAGCTTGCCCGGCCGGCGGCGGGGGCTATAGTGCCGGCTGCTGGAGCCTTGCATCGTTTCACGGATCGCCTCATGGACGAGAGCGTCGCGCGGCCGCGCGGCGAGCGGCAGCGGCCGTTCGACGTCAGCCTGCGCCAGTTGCAGATCTTCTGGGCGGTGGCGCATGCCGACACGCTGACGCGCGCGGCCAAGCAGCTCGGCCTCGCCCAGCCGTCGCTGTCGCAGCACCTCGCCAAGCTCGAAAGCACGGTGGGCAACCGGCTGTTCGAACGGCGTTCCAACGAGATGGTGCTGACCGAGGCGGGCAAGGCGCTGCTGCCCAAGGCCGAGCAGGTGCTGGCGACGCTCACCGAGTTCGAGGACGACCTGCGCCGCTTCAGCGCCGACCAGCGCGTCACCGTGCGCCTCGCCGGGCTGAGCTCGCTGCTGCGCATGCTGGTGCCCGGCGTGCTGGCGGCGACGCGCGCGACCCATCCGGGGGTCGATTTCGACCTCCAGGAAGCGGCGCCCAACGACATCGTCGAGATGCTCTATGGCCGGCACATCCATATCGGCCTGCTGGCCGCCAATTCAGTGGCCGAGGCCGGGCTCGGTTTCCTGCAGGTGCCGCTGTTCGACGACCCCTACGTGCTGGTGGTGCCCGAGGGGCTCGTCCTCGACGGCATCAGCGACCCGCAGGCCGAGCTCGACGCGCCGGCGCTGGCGCTGCTCGGCAGCTCCGTGCAGTTCAGCTTCGGCACGCCGCACACGCGGCGCGTCGAGGACTGGTACCGCACCGTGCTGCCGCACAGCCGCGTCGTCGCCCGCTGCCGCAGCTTCGAGGTCGCCATCGCGCTGGTCGAGGCGGGGCTGGGCGTGTGCCTCGTGCCGGCGCTGTCCAGCCTCGCCGCCGCGGGCGGGCCCGGCGTGCGGCGCTATCGCGTGGCGTTGCCGCCGCGCCGGCTGGTGGCGCTGCTGGCCTCGCAATACCGCCGGCGCGCGCCCTACGAGGCGGTGCTCGACGGGCTGGTGGCAGCCGCGGCAGGCATCGACCTGCCCCCGCTCCGCGCGGCACCGCCCTTCCTCGACAGGCGCGCCGGGCCGTAGCGCGGACTGCGGCTGCGCGCGCTATGTGCGGCGGACCGTGCGGATGGCGCCGGCCTGCGGGTTGTAGCCCCATGCCGCGAGCAGGAAGGCGACGATGGTGCAGCCCACCACCACGGCGAGCGAAAGCCACTCGATCTGGCCGTAGGCGGCAAATCGGATGAGCTCGACCGCGTAGGTGAACGGATTGGCGCTCGCCAGGTAGAAGATCGCCACCGCGCCGGCCTCGCGCAGCTTCCACAGCGGATAGAGCGCGGCCGACAGGAAGAACATCGGGAACACCACGAAATTCATCATGCCGGCGAAGTTCTCGATCTTGGGCGTATAGACCGAGACCAAAAGCCCGATCGAGCCGAGCATCAGACCGACCAGCGCGACAGCCGGCAGGATGTAGAGCCAGCCGAGGCCGGGAAAGCCGAAACCGACGAGCCGCGAGACCACGAGAAAGACGTAGACCTGCAGGATCGACAGCGCCGTCGCGGCACAGATCTTGGAGAACAGCAGAAAATTGCGGGGCAACGGCGTCACCAGCATGACGCGCATCACGCCGGCCTCGCGGTCATAGACCATCGACAGCGCCGACTGCATGCATTGAAACAGCACGACGATGCCGATGAGCCCCGGCAGCACGTATTCCTGATATTGCACATAGGTGCGGTAGGGCGGAATGATCGAGACGCCGAGCAGGTCGTGCAGCCCGGCCGCGAAGACCAGCAGCCAGAGCAGCGGGCGGACGATCGCCGAGATCAGGCGCTCGGTCTGGCGCAGGAATTTCGCGATCTCGCGCCAGGTGATGGCGGAAAATCCAACCCAATAGGCGCCTAGGACGGCTTGCATGGAGACTCCGGCGCATCGACCCCCAACGTATCCAGCACATTGACTTGATGCAGGAACTCAGGGAACGGCGCAGCCTCGGTCACGGCATCGGCCGTCGCCAGCACCATCGGCATGCGGAGCTGGCGGTCCCATGGCCGGAAGTCCATGCGGTAGCCCTTGGAGCCGTCGATATTGAAGCGCGTGCCCTTCATGTAGGCGTCGATCTTGTCGGGGTCGGTGCTGCGCGCCTTGGCATAGGCGGTGGCGATCGACTTGGCGGCGATCCAGGTGGACCAGTCGGCGCCCGACATCTCGCGGCCACCTTCCGCCGCGCGCTGGAAGCGCAGCGTCACCTGCGTGGCGCCGTCGCGGTCCCACGGCCAGGCCCATTCGCTGGCGGTGAGGCCGGTCGAGCCGATCACCGGGCGGGCCAGCAGCGTCGAGTAGTTGAGGTAGCGGGCATATTCGCCCAGGCTGTCGGCGACGTAGACCACGTCGTAATCGGCATTGCCGGTGATCAGCGCGGTATTGTTCTGCTCGCGATTGGCCGGATCGGTGGCCAGCGTGAACTGGCGCATATCGGCGATGGTGACGCCCATCCGCTGCGCCGAGGCGGCGAACGCGTCGGCCATTTCCTTGTCGCGCGGCTCCTCGCCGTAGAGGACGAGGGCACGGTTCCAGTTCCGGTGCCGCAGGAACTGCGTATAGGTATCGGCGAGCATGCGATCCGACGCGCCCGAATGCATGAGGTTGGGCAGGCAAAGATCGCGCAGCGCATCCTGCGGCGCGGTCGCATTGACCAGCGTAACCGGCATGTCCCTGGTGGCTTGCGCCAGCTGGCTCACGAGAGCGCCGGGCAGATCGAGGATGACGAAGCGTTCGCCGGCCGCCACCATCGCCTCGATCCTGGCCAGCGCGTCGTCGCCGTCGCTGGCCATCTGCTCGTCGAGCGAGACGTCGAGGTTCACCGCATTGTCGACGATCTTCAGATCGTCGATGCCGAGCCTCGCGCCCTCCACCGGCTTGAGCGCCGGCGACAGCTGGATGCGCGTGTAGGCGACCTCGGGGTAATAGCGAACATCGTCCTGAAGCCCCAGAAAGCCGACCTTGATCTCGGTCAACGGCTCGGCAGCAGGGCCCGGCACCGCGTTGTCAGCGGCGGCCGCCGGCCCCGCAAAAGCGAGGCCGGCGGCAATAGCGACGCCGAACAGGCCGCGCCTAGTCATCGATGACCACCGAGTGGGGAACGCGACCGATCGGATAGGACTGTACCGGCTGCATCGATGCCATATCGACGATCGTGATGTCGTCGGACAGGCCGTTGGCGACGATCGCCGTCTTCTCGTCGGCGCTGAGGTCCACGGACCATGGGCGCTTGCCGGTCAGCACGAACTGCAGCACGTCGTGCGATCTGGAGTCGATGATCGCGACGTGGTTGGCGCGGCCGAGGCTGAGCAGCACCTTGCTGTCGTCCCTGGTCACCGCCATGCCCACGGGCGTCACGTCCTCTTCCTTGAAGCCCGGCGGGATGATGATCAGGCTGTCGCCCTTGATCTCATAGGTCTCCTCGTCGATGACGAAAATCTCCGAGGAGAGCTCGCAACTGACCCAGACCTCCTTGAGGCTGGGCAGGTGGATGAAACGGCGCGGCCGCGTCCCTACGAGGATGTTCTTGATCACGGCGCCCGCCGCGGTATCGATGACGTGCACCATGTCGGCGACCTCGGAGGTCGCGAACACGAGCTTGCCGCCCGGCATGATCAGGATGCCCTCGGGCTCGGCGCCGCTCGGGATGGTCTGCGTCGCGATCTTCGATGCGAGATCGATCCGCTCGACGGTGGAGTTCTCCTCGTCCGAGACATAGACCGCCGTCTCGTCGTCGGAGAGGCGGAACATCTCGGGACTCGGACCGGTCGGGATCGAGTCGATCACCTCGAGCTTGGCGACGTCGATCACGTCGATCGCATCGTCGTCGCCGCACGCCACATAGAGCAGGTCGTGCGCTTTGGTCATCTGCATGTCGCGCGGCCGCCTCGAGGTCGCGATACGCTTGATGATATTGTAGTCTTGGTCGAGGACGACGACCTCGTTGCCCTTTTCGGTCGACACGAAGATGTTGCCCGTGCCGGCCGCATAGGCGGGGCGAGCGACGGCGAGCGCGGCCAGTGCCGCGCCCCCCGCCAGAACCGATCTGCGCTGCATCAGCATCACTTCACCACGAACTTGCCCTTGAGGCCCCTGCCCTCGTAGCCGGCGACCCAGAAATCGTACTCGCCCGGCCGGATCGGCACGAAGCTGACATTGAACGTGCCCGCGGCATCCCACTCCAGGCTGTACGGCACCTGCGTCTTGAGCTCGAGATCGTTGACGACGATCTGGTTGATCCACACATTGCGCCAGAGTTCCGGCGCCATGAAGGATGTATCGTCGGCGTCCTCGACAGTGATGTCCATGCGATAGTACTTGCCGGTCTCGAGCTGGAACTCGTTCTGCGAGAAGGTCAAGTTCTCGGTATCGATCTTCAGCTCCAGCTTCTCGCCGTTCGCGGCAAGGTTGCCCGCGGCAAGCACCGGCGCCGCCGAGAGCAGCATCCCCACGACCGACAGCGCTGCGAGCGAATTGGTCACGCGACCCATGTGGTTTCCTCCCCAAGGATGTATCTATGGCGGAGATAGTTTCCGCCTATGCCAATAGGGCTTTCCCTCGCGGAACAGGACAACCCTCCGATGGCAATACCGAACATTGCCTTGACCAATGATCAGGAATGCTAGGCCTTCGCCCAATAGCCAGCACGGTTCAGGCAGGGGAACCATGACCAGAATTGCTCGCGTCGCGCAGTTCGGCGTCGCGCTCGGCGCCGCTGTCCTGCTGTCGGGCTTCGGCCCCGAGCACCTGGATCTTACTTTGGCGCTGCAGGCCACCGGCACCGCGAAGTGGGAAATCGCCGCGATGCAGGAGCTGGGGCTCGACAAGAAGTATCACCTCGAGCTGACGGTCAACGACGTCGCCGACAGCGTCGCCGGTCAGGTGGCGCTCCAGGCCAAGGCCGCCGACATGGTGCTTTCCGACTTCGTATGGGTCAGCCTGCAGCGGCATCAGGGCAACACGGTCACCATGGTGCCGCACTCGCTGGCCGTGGGCGGGCTGATGGTCGATCCGGCCGCCGGCATCGAGACGCTCGCCGACCTCAAGGGCAAGACGCTCGCCGTGTCGGGCAGCCCGGTCGACAAGAGCTATGTGATCCTCGCCGCCGACTACAACAAGCAGACGGGTGGCAATCTCAACGACGATGCCGCGCCCAAGTTCGGCGCCCCGCCGCTCGTCAACGAGCTGCTGGTCGGCGGCCAGGCGCAGGCGGCGCTCAATCTCTGGAACTGGTCGGCGCGCGCCAAGGTCGCCGGCAAGGTGCAGCTGACCTCGGTTCCCGAGCTGCTCAAGGATCTGGGCGTCACCGACACGCCACCGCTTCTGGGTTGGACCTTCTTCGACGACACCGGCAAGAAAAAGAAGAAGGAGATCACCGCCTTCCTCAATGCCTCGTTCGACACCAAGCAGGCGCTCCTCACCGACGATGCCCTGTGGGACAAGATTCGACCGGCCATGAACGTCGAGGACGACGATGCGCTGTTCGAGCAACTGCGCGACGACTACCGCGCCGGCATCGTGCAACACTACATCGCGTCCGACATGCAACCGGCCGAGCAAGCTTTCGCGCTGATGGCCAAGTATGGCGGCAAAGACGTGGTGGGTGACGTGACGGATTTGGCCGACGGCACCTTCTGGAAGGGATACCACAAATAGCCTATCTGCTGGGCGGGGCGCCGTGCTCGCATCAGGCCTGCCGGCGCCCGCCATGCTTCAGCAGCGAGGCCAGCAATTGACCGATGCTTCACCCGTTCTCGACGTCGAGAATCTCAGCAAGTCCTACGGCAAGACCCAGGCACTGAAGGGCGTGAGCTTTTCGATTCGCCCCGCCGAGATCGTCGGCCTGCTGGGGCCGAACGGCGCTGGCAAATCGACGCTGTTCCAGATCGCGGCGGGATTGTTCGCACCCGATGGCGGCAGCGTCAGGGTGTTCGGGCTCGACTATCGCGGCCACGCTGCCGAGATCCTGAAGCGCCTGGGCGTAGTGTTCCAGGCTCGCGCCATCGACCTCGACATGACCGTGCGGGCCAACCTCGCCTTCCACGGCGCGCTGTTCGGGCTGGCGGGCAAGCCGCTCAAGGCACGCATCACCGAGGTCACCGACCTGCTCGAGATCGGCGAGCTGCTGAAAAAGCCGGTGCGCACCCTGTCGGGCGGCAACCAGCGCCGCGTCGAGGTGGCGCGCGCCCTGCTCAACGGCCCCGACCTGCTGCTGATGGATGAACCCTCGACCGGGCTCGATCCGGTGACCCGCGAGATGCTGGTGCAGCACATGCAGATCGTGCGGCGCGACCACGGCACGTCGATCCTGTGGGCGACGCACCTCGTCGAGGAACTCGAGCGGGCCGACCGCATCATCCTGCTGATCGCCGGCCAGATCGTGCGGATCGGCTCGCCGGCCGAGCTCATGGCCGAGAGCCATACCGACACTCTCACGGACGCCTACATCGCCCTCACCGGCCACCAGCCCGAGCTGGCCGCCCCGGCCTAGAAGCCGATCCTGGCTATCGGCTTTTCCAATGGCCGCCGCGGCTAGACTCGGCCCACGCTTCACGGAGACGGCATTGCGCAGCTGGCACATTCTCGTCGCTCTGAGCCTGATCCTGTCGTCGGCGCTCGGGCTTCTGGTGATGGCGGGCGGCGCGCGCGCGCTGCTGTCACCGCCCCTTCAGGCCGAACTCGCCGTGCAGGATTTCCCCATGCCGCCGGACATGGGGATCGATCCCGAGCTGGTGGCGGCCTACATGGCGAGGCAACTGCAGAACCGGCTTGATGACGATGTGGCGATTCGCATGACGCTGAAGGCGGATGCATCGAAGAAAGTGAAGGACATCGTGCTGCCGCGGCTGGTGAACGTCGTCGCGGTTCAGTCGATGATGCGCGACATTCCCGAACTGTCGGCGCTGCTGGACCTTAGCTCCTTCCACCGCACGGTCGGCGGGTCGGTGACCAGCGCCAACGCCGCCGACGACGTGGCACTGACCGTGCCGGGCGCCCTGCTGGCTGCCGTCGATGGGCAGAAGGTCAAGATCACCACCACCTCGACCGGGATGGCAGCGCTGGAACTCGGCGCCATGGCGGCGGGCCAAAGCCATCACGTGACCCTCTGGCTGGACAGCAGCGCGACGGAAGCCGATCTCGGCCAGTCCATCCTGCTCGGCGCCGCCAACGGCCAGCGCGGACGCGTGCTGCTCCGGGGCGATCACGACTGGTTCGGTGCCGATATCGAGGCGCTGCGCTGGGCGCGCTGGCTGATCGGCGCGGATCTGGGCCTCGTGCTGCTCCTCGGCCTCGCCAGCCTGATCCTGCCGCTGCTGGCCCGCCGGCAGGAGCGCGCGCGCCGCATGTCGGCCCAGCCGGCCGAACCGGCCTGATCGAAACTGCGGGACTCGCGCCGCCGACCTCGCCACAAGCTGAAAAGCGCCTATTCGGTCCAGGCCGGCGGCGCCCCGACCGGGGCCCCGTGCGGCCTCCCAAACCTATTGCGGCTTGCTGGGGGTAATGGGAGCGGCCTCACCGGTGAAGGTCAGCATGCCGGGCTCGAACTGGAAGATCCGCTCGCCCACCGTCGCCGAGCCGCCGGGCTGGCCGTCCATCTCGCCCGTCTGGACTTCCTCCGCCAGGGCCTCGGCGGTGGATTCGGGCAGCGCCTTTTCGGCGTCGACCGTGCCCTGGATCTGCTCGCCCTGGGCAATCTTGCCCATGGCCTCGCTGACCTTGATCTTGAGATCGTCCGAATAGGGCAGCCGGTAGGCGCGCGGCTGATCGACAGGGAAATTATTGTCGTCCAGCGTCTGCAGCCACAGGAACACGCTGCCCTTCTCATCCTGCGCGAGATTGGGCTCGGTCACCTGGGCCCACAGCATGCGGAAGCTCCACGGGATCGGCCCGTCGGAGGGCCAGCCGCGCAATTCGCCGATGCCGTGGAAGGTCAGCGGAATGAGCACCACGGTCGCCGCCGTCGCCAGCGTCTTGAACACCCAGTGCAGCCGCGACAACAGGACGACATAGGCCAGGAGCGCCGCCACCAGCGTATAGGCCGCCGTCAGGGACAGGATCGTGAAGGTCAATTCTGGAGCACCTGTCCGGTCGCCGGATCAATGCGGCTGCCCTGCCCGCCGGCCGTTCCGCCGCCGGCGCCCTTGGCCCCGCTGGACCGCGTCAGCTCGACGAGGCTTTTCGGCGTGCTGACGACATTGGTGACGTCCTGCCCATTGAGCGTGAAACGCACCGCCGTCTGCTCATCGCCCGTGCCCTTCAATTCCAGCGTCTTGTAGTAGATCACCTTCACCGTCGGGTTCAGCTTCTCGACCTTCACCTGCACCGGCAGCGGCGCCGTGCCATTGGCGATGTAGTGAACGATGTTGACGACATATTCGCCGTCCTCCAGCCCCCGGATGGCGACGATTTCCTGGTTCAGCGGGTTGGAAATCTCCTTGCCGTCCAGCAGCACCACATCCTTGAACATGCCGCGGTCGTCGCGTTCGAGATGCATCAGTCCCGCCCCCAGCTGGTTGTACCAGACGACATTGCCGGCCGGGTCCTCGACATAGGTGTCCACATCGTCCGTGTTGTTGTCCGGCCATGTGACGGTGATCATCATCTCGGCCTTGGGGTCGACCTTGCCCTCGTCGGCCGGCTTGTTGAGCATCGCAAACGCGAGGAAGAACATGAAGGTGACGGCCTTCAGCGTGTTGAACAGCAGAGCCGAGAAAATTTCGAAGTCCGGCTCGTGTTCCTCTTCAAACATCGCGCTCGCCCCTGGCCAATAGCGGCATCAGGGAGACTTCTGTGAAGCTGACCGCCGTCTGGCTGATATCGGTCACCAGCGCGTCGGCGATGTTGTATTCCAGCCGCAGCAGGATGCCGCCGATCAGCCCGGCAATCGTGGTCAGCAGCGACACGGCCATGCCCGCGATCATGTCCTGCAAGGCGTCGCGCAACGTGTCGATGTCGAAATTCGTCATGTCGCCCATCGAATTGAGCATCATCACGAAGCCGACCATCGTGCCCAGCATGCCGAGCTTGTAGAGCAGGTCGGCGCCATAGGTGCCGACCTTCGTGCGCCGGCGCAAACCGGCCCCCAGACTCATCATCAGCAGATGGGCGTCGCCCTCGACATCCGAGGGACGCTCGCGCGCACGGATCATGTCGGTCAGGAAGCGGTCGATGAGCCCGTCCCCGCTCGGCAGCGCGGGCACCGTCGTCGCGGTGGCCAGCATGTCCTTGATCTGCAGCGCCCGGCGGTATTCGCGCGACAGCTCCACCAGGATCCACAGGCAATGGCCCGAAAAGCCCACATAAAGGACCGCGATCAGCACCGTGATCCGCGACCGGTCGGCCCCGAACAGATAGCCCAGCAGCCCGTAATCGTAGGACACGACCGCCGCCACTGCGATCAGCGCCATCAGGAGGACCCATTTCAGGACCGCATCGAACGAGCCGTTGCGGGTGGCCGCGGTGATGATCGCCTCGGTAAGTTGCGTCATCGCCCGACCTATCTGTAGCCGCTCGGGGATTCGCGGCGGCGAAACACCCAAGGCTCTTCAAACATCACGCCCGGCTGCCACAGGCCAACCGCCGCGGTGATCGCGTCGGCCATCGCGGCATCGTAGTCCTCGGACTGCTCGTCGAAGGCGAGCGCCATGCCGGCCCGGACCATTTCGGCATTCAAATCGTCGCCGCCGCTCTCGCACACGCCGAAGCGGCGGCCGAACGGGTCCGGGTCGCTCTTGTAGGTGCAGCTCACTTCTCCGCGACCGGCGAGCAGCTGCAAATGGCGGAACGCCGCGTCGTAGCACCCCCACAGCTTGCCGTTCAGCTGGCAGACCTGGTTCTTTTCGGGGGCATCAATGCCCCACAGGATCACGCGCTGCGTACCGATTCTCAGCACGTCTGCGTCAATCACGTCGGCCATGCCGCTGATTCCGGCCGCGACCGTCTGGGCCTGGGCGGCGCCGGTCGCCGCGCCCCATGCGGCGGCGGCGGCCAGCGCCGCTATTGGAAGGACCAATGTCCAGAATTTGCGAATGCCGCGGGAGCGGCCTTTATCAGAAGACAAGGGCGGGCCCTTTCGAACGGAGGAGAGACCAAGAATGCGCATGCTGGTGGTGGCCCTGATGTTGACGGCGAGCCCGGTCCTTGCGGACCAGGTCGCCGACCTGATCGCCGGCACGATCCAGGACTGTCGCGGCTGCGACCTGCGCGACGCGAATTTCAAGAAAGCCGATCTGAGCGGGGTCGACCTGACGGGCGCCGACCTGACCGACGCCAGCTTCCACCGCGCCACGCTGCGCGGCGCGATCCTGACGGGTGTCACTGCCATCGGCACCAATTTCAACCTGGCCGATCTGACCCAGGCCCAGATGGCCAAGGGCGATTTCACCCGCTCCATGTTTTACGGCGCCCGCCTGTCGGGCGCCGACCTGTCGGACGCCAACCTCACCGAGGCGCGGATGCAGGAGGCGCGGCTGACCTCGGCCAAGCTGCCGGGCGCGGTGCTGGACCGGGCGATCATGCACGACGCCCTGCTGAACAATTGCGATCTGTCGGGCGTGTCGTTCCTGGGGACCAATCTCGAGCGCACCAGGGTCGAGCGCTCCAGCTTCGCCGGCGCCACCATGTACGGCATCAGCTTCGGCAAGTCCGGCGCCGCGGCGGCCGATTTCTCGGGCACGACGATCACCCAGAGCGATTTCTACGGCGTCGACCTGCGCCGGGCGAAATTCGACGGCGCCAAGGTCTCGGCCAATCGCTTCACCCGGGCGGCCGTCGACGACGGCACCTTCGCCGGCGCGGAGCTGACCAACAACTTCATGCCGGACGGCCGCTTGCAAGCTCAGGGCCCCTCGGACGGCGAATAGGGCTGGTTGACCAGTTCCAGCCGGGTCTTCGACTCGTAATACCCCTTGTTGACCTTCTGGGTTTCGCGGCTCAGCCCTTCCTGGCCTTTCTTGCGCAGATAGCTCGCCTCGATCATCACCGTCTGGCCGCCACCATCGGGACTGGCGCCGAGGCACCGCTCATGGATGAAGCTGCTGCCGACCTTCTGCTCGCCCGCCCGCATCGGGATATCCCGGCATTCGAGGTTCCAGCGCCCGAAGCGCGCCTGAAAATTCTTGCTCAGCGTCACCGCGACGCGGCGATCATGGTCGCTGGCGCGGTCGTCGGTCACGATGCGGATGCCCTGGGTCACGCCCATGTCGTCCACAAGGACCGAGACGAGGACGGGATGGGCGTAGACCGAGGTGCCGCCGGCCAGGGCACGGTATTCCAGCTCCAGCGCGCGGGCGATGTAGTCCTTCTCGTCGTCATAGGTGAAGGCGACCTCGCGCAGGCCCGAGGGCTCGGGCGTGCATTGCGCCCAATCGTCGAAGCTCTCGAGCACGATCGACATCGGGCCGCCATTGGTGCCGCAGGCGATGATCGCGGCGGCACTGTCGGGGATGGCGCTCACGGCCTGACCGAGCGGGACATCCCAGATGGCGAAGTCCGGCTCGACCTCGATATCCAGCGCCGCCGCGGGGCCGGCGAGGCCCGCCGCCAGCAGCAGCGCCGGCACCAGCCCGACCCATCGTCCGCGCCGGGGCCGCATCACTTGCCCCTGAGGTAGGCGCAGGCCCTGTCGGCCGCGGTATCGAAATATAGCGCACATTCTTCGTAGGTAGGCTTGCCGTGTCCGACCACGTATGTCTCGAGATAGGCGATCAGGTCGACCATCTGAGTGTCGCGGAACGTCTTGCCTTTGATCGGTTGCTCGTCGGCGGCGAAGTCGGACAGCAGCAGGCCGTTGCACCGGTCGTCCTTGTAGCTGGCCTGGTCGTGATAGGGCATCTGCGTGCCCGGAATGCCGCAGCGGATCACGTCGTAGAGACCCTGCGCGTCCAGCTGGGTTTCGCGCAGATTGGCTCCAGCCGAGTGCACCATCGGATTGATCCCCGATTGGCCGTCGCCGGCCCAGCCGTGGCAGTTCACGCAGACGCCGACGCGCTGGTAGACCCGCTTGCCCCTGCCGGCGTCGCCCTGGGTGAAGTCGGGCTGGGCGACGAAGGCCGCCAGCGCCGCGGAACTCAGGCACAGCAAGGCCAGCACGCTGAAAGCCACAAGTTTCCGGACCTTTAGCATCAGATCCCCAGTCTCGGTCGTTCAGGACGCCGCGTGCCTTCTACGCTCATGAGCCCGCGGCGGGGTCGGACAAGGGGCCGACCGGGAGGAAAGACCCGGGCCGGGCAGGTTTTCCTGCCCGGCCCGAGGTCATGCGTTCAGAGGCCGAAAACCCACAGGACGTTGGCGGTCGCCCGGCCTTCCAGCTCGGGATGGCCGAAGGTCGCCAGACCCGGGCCACCGCCCACGACGGCAATATATTCCTTGCCGCCCGCGGTGAAGGCGATGGGCGAGGCCTGGAACGAGGTCCCCACATTCATCGACCACTTCACTTCCAGCGTCTTCGCGTCATAGGCCGCGAAAGTGCCGTCCAGCGAGCCGGCCCACAGCAGGTCGGGCGTCGCCATGACGCCGCTATACATCGGGAACTGCGTCGGCTGCTGCGCAGTCATCTTGCCCGTGGCCACATCGACGGCACTGATCGTGCCGGTCTGCACGCCATTATTCGTGCCGATGCCGCCCTGGAAGATCTGACCGCCATGCACGTCGGCCGGGGCCACGGTCTTCGTCGCGATGTCCGAGCACCCTTCGATGCCGACTGCATAGGCGAGGCCGAGCGTCGGGTTGTAGCCCGTCGGGAAGAAGTTCGTGCCACCCTGGAGGTTCGGGCAGGTCGTCGCCGTCGCCCCGGCGCGGTTGATCGCGCCCGACGCATAGACCTGCAGCGACTTGGTCGGGTCATATTCCAGCGGCATGCCGGTCTTGGGGTCGATGCCCTTCGTCCAGGTCAGCTTGCCGACATACTGGCCCGACTGGATATAGGCGCCGTTGGTCCGGTCGAGATCGTAGAAGAAGCCATTCCGGCCGAAATGCGCCAGGACCTTGCGATCCTCGTTGTTGATCTTGGTGTCGATCAGCAGCTGCGGCCCGACTTCGTCATAGTCATGATAGTCGCCGGGCGTGTACTGGAAATGCCACTTCAGCTCGCCGGTGTCGGCGTCCAGCGCCACGGTCGCGTCGGTGTAGAGGTTGTCGCCAGGGCGATATTCGGGGTCGAACATCGGGGTCGGGTTGCCCGTACCCCAGTAGGTCATGTTGGTTCCGGGGTCGTAGGAGCCCGTCACCCACATGCCGCCGCCGCCGGTCTTCCAGCAATCGGCGTTGCCCGCCTCATCGCATTTCCAGGTTTCCGAGCCCGGCTGGCCCGGCTCGGGCACCGCGTAGAAGCGCCACAGCTCGTCGCCATTGTCGACCTTCAGCGCCGCGACATAGCCGCGCGTCGCCCAGTCGCCATAGGACTGGCCGACCAGCACCTTGTCGCCGATGACCAGCGGCGCGGCGATGAAGCCCTCACCTTCCTCACGGGCAACCTGCTTGTCCCAGACCACGTCACCGGTGTCGGCGTCGCAGGCGACCACATGGCCGTTGAAGAGTCCGGCGATGACGAGGTTGCCGGCGAGCGCGACGCCACGATGCGTAATGAGCAGGCCGATCGTGGGATCCTTGTCGACGCCGGTGTCACACGTCCACACCAACTTCGCGGTCTTGCCGTCCGACACGTCGAACTTGTAGGGCGTCCCCCAGGGGTCCGACACATAAAGGAAGCCCCCATCAGCCAGGGGCGTCGCCTCGACCGCGCCGACGCCGAAGCCGCCCGGCTCGGTGCCGCCGAGCGGCGCCGCCGTGATGACGTGCAGGCCCGCGACATTGCTGGCGTTGATGTCGTTGAGCGTCGAGAACCGGTTCGAATCGAACGTCTTGCCGACCATCAGCCAGTTGCCGGCCTCGGCGTCGGTCCCTGCGGCCAGCAGGCGGTCGGGCGTTACGTCCGCCCCCCAAGCCGCCGCCCCGCTCAAAGCCAGGACTGCTGCGCAGCATCCCGCCAAGAGTTTTGCCCTTCTCATAGAAGCTCCTCCTAAGAAAACAGATGCGGTACACAGCCGCTGGCGGAACGTTGGCATCCAATGCGAGCAGGGGGTCCAATTCTCAATATAGGAACAACCTAATTTTGAGCTCCCGGCCGGGGTCGGTTCCGGGACGAGGCGGACGCACGCCGCGCGGGCCCGCGAGGTGTCATGCCGCTGAAAAGCAGACCGCCCGCCTCGCGTCACACGAGGCGGGCGATCACGCGTCAATTCGGGACCGTCTCAGACCTTCGGCAGGCGGACAAACAGGAAGCGAACGAGGCCGAGGAAAGTCAAAACCCCACCCGCGCCAAGCGCCAGCCAGTACCCGATCAACAGGTCCGACGTCATCTTGAGCTTGGCGCCCGATCCGGGCTCCAGGACGTTCGATTTGCCAATGAAATTGGCCCCGGCCGCGCTGGCCTTCAACTCGCCGATGCCATAGGCCAGTCCGACGGCCAACATGTATGAAAGCCCGACGAGCAGGATCAAGATCGTCGCGAGCGACAAATTGATCCGGCCGAAGCTGACGCGTCGCGTCACGAAAAGACTGGCCGCGAGAGCCAGCATGCACACGACCAGATACACCCACATGAAGCCCGCAAAAACCGCGGGGAAGGGCATTTCGAAGGCCGATTCATCGATATTGGCCCTCACCTGGGAGACCACATCGACCCCCCAGGGGTGCAGCACCAGGTCGTTCTCGCCTTTGATGACGGCGACGTCCGCACTCCACCATGGCTGGAACCACGAATAAAGCATGAAGGCGGCGCCAGCGATGAGCAGGATACGGAAAATCCATACCCCTATCCCCACGCCGCCATGAGTTGTGCCTGCCGCATCAGTCTGTACCATTATTCCCCCGCGCCGGCTCGCCATCGGGCGACCTAGCTGTCGTCTTGTGAATTGCACCGATCGCCGATGATCGCCGGCAACCTTGGCGGCATGCTAGCAGCGCGGGTGAACCGTGGCAGTCCTTGGAATACCAATGAAGGTCATTGGTTTCTCCTGGGATGGCCGAGCAGCAGTCCGCAGCCTCAGGCGCGACGCGGGAGCTTGATGACCTGTCCGGGCTGCGGCAGCTCCTCGATGCGCTCGAGAAGGTTGCCGTGACGGTACTCGTCGCGCGCATAGGCGACGATCTTGTTGAAGATACTCGAATACGTCGACAGCGACATCAGGTGCTTGGGCATGGCGAGGGCAATTCGGCACGAGAGGCCGTCGAGAACGAAATAGCGCACGTCCCGGCAAACGCCGTCGGGGAGTCCGGGAAGCAGCGACAGCGGACAATGCGTCGTCGCGAGGCCCGCCGCCACGAGGTCGAGGGCCGCCGCGTAGGTCATGGCCGAGAAGGTCGGCGTCGCCGCCGGCAGATGGTGCCGGTACCACTCCTCGGACTTGCTGTGCAAAGGCATGCTCGTATCGATCTCGACGTAGTGTCCCAGCGCACCGCCAAGGACGCGCGGGGGGCTCCCCGGCACGAGCGCCTGCTCTATTTCAGCATCTGACAGAGACTTCGGAACGGCCCAGCACACCGGATCGACAAACAGCTCGGTCACCGCGAACGAGCTGCGGTCGTCGACGATCTCGTCCTCGTTGACGATGGCGCAGTTGAGCTGATGCAGCCGCAGCTGCTCGACAAGCTCGCCGCTCCTGAGCGCGAATCGCAGTTCGAACCTGGCGAAGCCCGGCGTCGCCGAGGCGATGCGCGCCGCCGCCGCAATGAAGGGTCCACGCAGGGTCGGCGGGACGCCCATGCGTAGCGTGACGGCATTATCGACGAAACGCTTCTCATGCTCGCTGACCGCTTGATCCAGCCGGCGAAGCAGCTCTTCGGAGAGCTTGAACCAATACTCGCCCGAGGGCGTCAGGCTGATGATCCCGGTGCGGTTGCGCTGAATCAGCTGAGCGCCCAGCTTCTCTTCGAGCTTGCCCAGTTGCTGGGAAATCGACGGCTGCGACAGCCCCACCCGGCGCGACGCCTTGGTGATCGACCCGGCCACCACGACGGCCTGGAAGATCTGCAGCTGTTTGAGTGTGATGTCCATGCCCGACCCTGCACTCGGGCCATAACATCACAATGCACCGAATAAGAAAACCCAATACCAAGGTCTCAGGTGGTGCGGTCGCCGCGCCGATGGCGGCGTGTTTCGGGCCGCGCCGCTGCTGCGTCCGTTGCCGCTATCCGCCGCCTCCCGATGCGCGCCGCTCGCGCCGGCATGGCGCGCGGCACGGCCATGCTGCCGATCCTGGCTTCCAGCACCCAGAGCGTGGTGCCGACCACGGACAGCGCTGTCGGGCCATCGAGGCCGGTGGCGACCAACTCGATGGTCGCGGCATCGACCCCGGCCCGGCGGCCGCTCATCGGCCGGCGTGATGCCAGACATCATTTCGTCTCCGGCGCGAACATGGCATTGGTTGTGGATGCATCGTGCGATCCTCGTCCTCGCCGCGCTTGCCGCAACCGCGTCGCCCGCCCTGGCGATGTCGCTGACCACATCGCAGGTGGGCGAGATCTATTGCGCCGCGCGGCTAAGCGGCGACATGGCGCCGGTGCTCGCGATCCTGACGCCCGAACTGGCGGAGCTGGTGCAGCACCACCTGCCGCCAGACGCCGACGCAGCAACGGCCATTCCGTGGCAGAGCAGCGACGACTACGCGAACACCTGCATGCCGATAGGCGCGAGTGGCACCGCTGAGCGGCCGGAAATCGTCATCGCCTTCGGCTACCGCGATCCAGCCAAAAGGCAGTACGCCGACCGGCTCGTCATGCGGTTCATCGACAAGCGGCTGCGGATCGACGACATCGCCTACGCGACGACAGGCGCATTGCGCGAAAAGCTCGGCGGCAAGTGATCAGGCCGAAAGAAGCAGGCGCTCCAGCGACTGCTCCTGCAGATCGACCAAGCGGCGCTCCATCTTCTCCGCGACCTCGCCGCGATAGCGACTCATGCGGAAGCCCTGGAGGATCTCCTCGATCTCATCGACGCGACGGCGATAGGCCTGCAGGCTTTCGCCGGGGAAGCGTTCCCATTGCAGCACTGGCCAACCTTCAGCTTGCATAGCGCGGACTCCTCGACCGGATCGGATCGACGCCGCATAACTAAAACCATCGAAATTAGATGGCGTTGAAGGGACGGTTAGAAATTGGAGAGAACGCTTCAGCCCGAGGCCGCGCGCTGCGACGACATCATGTAGCCGACGCCGCGCACCGTCTGGATGAGCGACGGCTCGCCCTCCGCACGATCGATCTTCTTGCGCAGATAGCGCACATAGACGTCGACGATCTTGGTGCCCGGATCATAGCCGTAGTCCCAGACGCTGTTGAGCAGCCGCTCGCGACTCACGACGCGATCGGCGTTGGTCATCAAATAACGCAGCAGTTCGAACTCGCGCACGGTGAGGGTGATCGGCGTGCCGTCGCGGGTCACCCGGCGCGACTGCGGATCGAGGCTGAGATTGCCGATCTGCAGCGGTTTCTGGGCCGCCGGCGCCGCCCGCCGCCGCTGCATCGCACCGATTCGCGCCAGGAGCTCGTCGAAGGCAAACGGCTTAGTCAGATAATCGTCCGCGCCGCCCTTGAGGCCGTCGATCTTGTCCTGCAGCGTGTCCTTGGCGGTAAGCATCAGCACGAACGGCGTCCGCCCTTCGGCGCGCAGCGCCCGGCAGACCTCAAGGCCGTCCACATAGGGCAGCATGCGATCGAGAACGATCATCTCGAACTCGTCGCCGCGAGCGCGCTCCAGCCCATCGCGCCCGTCGTGCTCGACGGCCACCTGATAGCCCTCCGCCTCCAGCCCGCGCTCGAGAAAGGACGCGATCCGTCGATCGTCTTCGATGACCAGGATCTTCATCACGCGGTACGGTCTCCAACCGGCAGCAGGATCGACAGCGCCGCGCCGCCCTCGGAGCGATTGGCGAGCCCGATGCTGCCGCCATGACGCTCGATGATATCCTTGGCGATCCCGAGCCCGATGCCAAGCCCCGAGGCGAGCGTGTCGGCTTCATCGCGGCCGCGGAAAAAGCGCTCGAAAACGCGCGGCAGGTCCGCCTCGGCGACGCCGGAACCCTGGTCGGCGATCATGACCTTGGCGTGGCCGTCCGCAAGCGATGTCGTCACCGTCACGTTCGTCCCCGGCGGCGAGTGCTTGATCGCATTGTCGAGCCCGATCATCAGCGCCTGCTTGAGGCGGCGAAAATCGGCATCGATATGCTGGCCGTTGTCGGCGAGCTCGACGGCGACGCTGACCTCGCGCGCCGCGGCGAGCATCGTCGCCTCCTGCGCGGCAGCCGCCACGATCTCGTCGAGCTTCGTATCGGCCAGGGCGAGCGGCTGGTCCTCGGTCGCCGAGCGGGCGAACTCGATCAGGTCCTCGAGCAGGTTGCCCAGTTCCGCCGCCTGGCCCTGGATGCGTTCGAGCGATTCGCGCAGCCCAGGGGCGTCGCCCTTGCCGCGCAGCGCCACATCCGCTTCGCCGCGCAGGATGGTCAACGGCGTTCTCAGCTCGTGGCTGACATCGGTCAGGAACTGCCCGCGCCGGCGGTCGATCTCGCGCAATTGCTCGTTGGCCGCCCTGAGCTGGCCGGTTCGCGTATCGACCTCGGAGGTCAGCCTCTCGCCCAATTCGGCGAACGCCCGCCGCTCCTCCGTCACGGTCGCCGCCAGGCCAGCGAGGCTTGCGGCGAGGAGCGCAAACTCTCCATCGAGCGGGGCGCCGGGCGCAGCATCCGGCTCCCCGGCGGCCAGTGCGCCCACGCGACGGGCGAGCGTGTCGATCGGCCGCACGACGGCACGGACAAGGCCGCCCCCCAGCACGATGATCGCAAGCAGCCCGAGCCCGCCGATGGCCGCCGCGCTGACGAGCAGCGGCTGGCTGGCCGCCGCGGCCTTGGCGATCTCCGCCGCGATCTCTTCGCCTTCCTCCTTCGCCGCATGCTGCAGGAGCGGCAGCAGCTCGTTGGTGAGGCGAAACGAAACCCGGCGTTCATAGCTGGCGAGCGCCAAATCGTTCTGACCGGCGCGCTGCAGCGAGAGCGCATTGTTCATCAGCGCGTCGATCGAATGGTAGAGCTCGATGATGCGACGGGCCTCTTCGAGCTCAGGCAGCCCGCTCTGCATTTCCTCCATGCCGTTCAGCGTGGCGATCTCGGCGCGGGTGGCCTGGGTCAGCCGCGGCAGCAGCAACTCCAGGTCGATGCGGATCGTCTTGAAGCCGTCGGTCCGGGTGCCCAGCAGCATCGTTTCAGCGGCCTGCTCGCCATAGACCCCGACCTTGGCCTGCAATTGGCTCAGCACGTCGAGCCGGTCGTGAATGGCGGCCACGCGGCGCGCCATGTGGTTGGAAATCCAGAGGCCGGCGGCCATGACGCCGGCCATCAAACCAACGAACACAATGCACGCCACTGCCAGAACGACGACGCGGCGGCGCACCGTCATGAGTTCCTCCCGCACGAGCCAGCCATCCCTAACGCCCTCAGCCCGTTTAGGAAAGTCCGAAGCGCCGAAGCGGCGCGCACACTTTCCAGACCTCGACACCGGGCGTGCCCGCCGCGGCGGGAAGATTGTCCCGAGTGCCCGTTTCCGGCAGTGGACGACGCCGACGGGCAGGATGCCGCCGCCGACTAGCAGGCCCGTTCAGGTCACATCGTTCAGTTCTCTCGGCGGAATTTGGCGCACCCGAGACGATTCGAACGTCCGGCCTTTGCCTTCGGAGGGCAACGCTCTATCCAGCTGAGCTACGGGTGCGTGGGGTCACGCATACGCGAGGCGACAGGCCAGCGCAAGCGCGGGGTGTCAGTCGAGGGCCAGCGGCGGCGCGTCGGGCGCCGGCGTGGCCCAGAGCCGGTTGAGCTCCTCGAGGAAGAGATCGGCGAGGTCCTCGGGGGCTTTGAGCTCCGTGTCAGCGGCAATCACGGCGGCGATGCCCTCGGCAAGGGTATCGGCGCGCGCGGGGGTCTGTGCGGTTTCGTCCTGCATCACGCATCTCCTGACGGCGAGCCCACATGCGCCATGCTAAGGGCCGGTTGCGGCCCCGGCTTGATCATTTCGGGGTGAGATTGTGGCGGCGTTCAGAATGGCGCCGGGACGATGAAACGCAGCGGGCGGCCATCGTCGGGATGGGAAAAGCCGAGCATTTCGGCATGTAGCTGCAGCCGGTCGGCGGCGGCGAGCGCCGGGCCTTCGGCGTAAAAGCTGTCGCCCAGGATGGGATGGCCGAGCGCCAGCATGTGGACGCGCAACTGGTGGGTGCGGCCGGTGAGCGGGGTGAGCTTCACCCGCGTGATGCCGCCCTCGCGGGCCAGCACCTCGTAGCGCGTCTGGCTCGGCCGGCCGCGCGCGGGATCGACGCGCTGGCGCGGCTTGTTCTCCCAGTCGGTGGCGAGCGGCAGGTCGATGAGGCCGGCCGCGTCGGCGAGATCGCCCCAGACGCGGGCGACGTAGTATTTTTCGATGCGGCGCTGCTCGAACTGCGTGCCGAGGGCGCCGAGCGCCGGCTTGTCGAGCGCCAGCAGCAGGAGGCCCGAGGTGTCCTTGTCGAGCCGGTGCACCACCTTGGCGTGCGGATGGTCGGGATAGAGCGCCTGCACCCGCGCCTCGAGGCAATCGGCCAGCGAGGGATGCTTGCCGGCGACGGTGAGCAGGCCGCTCGGCTTGTTGCAGAGCACGATACGCGCATCGGCATGCACGATGTCGAGGCCGGCGGGCGGGCGGTAGTCGAAGGTGGCGGGGAGCGGCGGCATGGCCGGCTTCTAGCACAGATTTCGCCTTTCCACGCCGCCGGCACCGCGCGAGTATGGCGAGGGGTGCGGGGCGCCCGGAACGATTTGGGGGACGGCATGGCGGCGCGGCGACGGCTGGGCGTAGGCATCATCGGGGCGGGCAATATCTCGAGCCAGTATCTCAAGGCGATGCAGGCCTTCGCAGTGCTCGACATCCGCTGCATCGCCGATCTGCGGGCCGAGGCGGCGGCGGCACGGGCCGCCGAATTCGGCGTCGCGGCGTATGGCGTCGCGGAGCTGCTGGCCGACCCGACGGTCGATATCGTCGTCAACCTCACCATCCCGCGCGCCCATGTGGCGGTGGGGCTCGGCGCCATCGCCGCCGGCAAGCATGTCTATGGCGAAAAGCCGCTGGGGATCACGCTGGCCGAGGGCCGGCGGCTCGTCGCGGCGGCACGGCGGCGCGGCGTCCGCCTCGGCTCGGCGCCCGACACCTTCCTCGGCGGCGGCCACCAGCAGGCGCGTGCCGTGCTCGACAGCGGCCGGCTCGGCACGGTCATCGGTGGAACCGTGTTCTTCGGCGTGCCGGGGCACGAATACTGGCACCCGGACCCGGCCTTCTACTACGATGTGGGCGGCGGGCCGATGCTCGACATGGGGCCCTATTACATCACCGACCTCGTCAACCTGCTGGGGCCGGTCAAGGCCGTGCAGGCGCTGAGCGCGCGACCGCTCAAACGCCGGCCGATCCGTTCGGCGCCGAAGCGCGGGCAGATGATGGCGGTACGGGTGGCAACGCATGTCACCGGCACGCTGCGCTTCGTATCGGGAGCGCTGGTGACGGTGACGCTGAGCTTCGACGTGGCCCGGCACGGCCATGCGCCCATCGAGCTCTATGGCAGCCTGGGCGCCATGCAAGTGCCCGACCCCAACATGTTCGGCGGGCCGCTGAGGATCGCCGCGCCGCGCGCCACCGAATGGACCGACGTTCCGGTCACGGCGCCCTATGCCGATGCGAATTACCGCTCGCTGGGCGTCGCCGAGATGGCGCATGCCATCCTCGCCGACCGCCCGCACCGGGCCAGCGGCGCGCTGGCGCTGCACGTGCTCGAGGTGATGGAGGCGTTCGAGACGGCGAGCCGCAGCGGCGGCATCGTGCCCATAAGGAGCCGCGTCGCGCGGCCGGCGCCACTGGCCGAAAGCCTGCGGCGCAGACGACTGAGCTAGTTGCGCGTTAGCCGCCAGCTGCGCACCTCGAAGGGCAGGAGGTCGATGGCGGCGTCGCGCTGCTGCGGCTCTTCCATCAGCGTCACCGGGGCGGCGGACCAGCCCGCGGCGACGGGCGCGCAGGCGCCGCGGCGGCCGGCCGGCTCATAGACGCGCAGCACCAGCCCGTTGCCGTCCTCGGCCGGCTTCAGCCCCGACAGGGCGGCGGGGATGCCGGCGAGCGCCAGCGGCGTGTGAACGCCCTGGGCGAGGCCGGAGACGGGACGCGTCAGTAGGGGCTGGTTGAGCGCCTCGGCCGCCGCGCGCACGCCGCCCTCGTGCCAGGCCCCTTCGTGCGGCATGAGGGCGTAGGTGAAGCTCTGCGTGCCCTCGTCGGCCAGCGGGTCGGGATAGACGGGGGCGCGCAACAGGCTCAGCCCCAGCACGTTGCCATCTACGCTGTGGCCGTATTTGGCGGTGTTGAGCAGCGCCACGCCGAAGCCGGGCTCGTCGAGAGCGATGAAGCGATGCGCCACCGCCTCGAACATCGCCTGGTCCCAGCTCGTATTGGTGTGGGTGGGGCGCGTCACGACGCCATGGGCGCATTCGAAAACGGCGCGCTCGGCGCGCACCGCGACCGGCGTCAGCGTGCGCAGGAAGACACGCCGGTCGTGCCAGTCGAGCGTCGTTTCAATATCGAGACGGTCGCCATTGGCGGCGAGCGCATAGGTCTGGGCGACGGTCGAGGCGCGAAAGCGGCGCACGAGGCGCAGCGCGGCGCGGTGCGGGCCGGCCTCGACCACCTCGACGCGCTCGGGGGCGCCGAGCGGCTCGCCGCGCGCCGCGTAATCCTCCTCGACGTCCCAGGCGTCCCAGTTGCGCGGCTTATCGACGGGATAGACCCAGAGCTGGTTGCCGGGGCCGGCCAGCGCCTCGCGCCCGCTCGGCTTATGCAGCAGCGAGGCGAGGGTACCGTCGGCGGCGATAGTGGCGCGCAGAACGGCGTTCTCGATATGGGTGGAGCTGACCGAAAGGCCGGCGACCGGAGGCGTGTGGCGCGGCACCACGGCGATGCCGAGCGGCGGCACGGTGCCGTCGCCTTCGGGCAGGCGCTGCGGCGACAGCGCGGGGTTGACCACGAGCAGCGCCTCGCCGTCGCCGGCGGGCAGTTGCGCGGCAATGGCGTCGAGCGCCGCCTGCTGGGCCGCCTCGCCGGCGGCGACGACGGCGTCGAGCTCGCGCTCGGCGTCCTCGTAGACCTCGCGGATGGAGGAGCCGGGCAGGATGTCGTGGAACTCGTTCTTGAGCACTGTGCGCCAGTCGGCCGCGAGCGAGCCTGGCGCCGGCGCGCCGAGCAGATGGGCGAGCGAAGCCGCCGTCTCGGCGGTGATGAGGGCGCGCTCGGCGGCGCGGTGCAGGCGCTTGACGCCCGCTTGCGTGGTCAGCGTGCCGCGATGCAGCTCAAGATAGATCTCGCCGCGCCAGCGCGGCAGCGCCACTTCGGCGGCGCGGCGATGGGCGGCGGCGAAATAGTCGGCGACGTGGCCCCAGCGGGCCCGCGGCAAAGCGGGGAAGTCGCGGAGCTGCACCTCGCGCTCGAGCATTTCGGGCGTCGTGCCGCCGCCGCCATCGCCATAGCCGACGGCAAGCAGCGAGGCACCGTGCTGCGCCTTGCCGCGGAAATTGCGCCAGGTCTCGAGCAGCGCCGCCGGCTGCAATTCGCCATTATAGCCGCCGTGCGGATTGTCGAAGGTGTGGGCGAGGACGCGGCTGCCGTCGATGCCCTCCCACCAGAACAGATCGGCCGGGAAGCGGTTGGTCTCGGACCAGTTGACCTTGATGGTGAAGAAGCTCGCAATGCCGGCCTGGCGCAGCAATTGCGGCAGGGCGCCGGAAAAGCCGAAGCAGTCGGGCAGCCAGCACACGGTGTGGCGGCGGCCGAACTCGCGCTCGAAAAAGAGCTGGCCATAGAGGAGCTGGCGCACCAGCGACTCGCCGGTCGGCATGTTGGTGTCGGGCTCGACCCAGAGGCCCCCGACCGGCTCCCACTGGCCGGCGGCGGCGCGCGCCTTGATGTCGCGCAGCAGGCCCGGATCGTCCTCCGCGAGCTGGGCGTAGTAGTGGGCGGTGGACTGGTTGAAGCGGTAGGCGTCGGAGGCGGCCATGAGGCCGAGCGCGGTGTGGAAGGTGCGGCGCAGCTTGCGGCGCGTCTCGGCATAGGGCCACAGCCAGGCAAGGTCGATATGGGCATGGCCGGTGAGGACGATCTCACCCTCGGGCGGATAGTGCGTCTGCAGGGCCTTGAGCGCCACGACCAGCGCCTCATGGGCGGCGGCGACGCTGGCGCGCTGGGCATCGTCGAGCCCGGCGGGGCTGGCGACAAGCTCGGGCAGCTCCCAGATGCGCTGCTGGGCCGGGGCGGGCGCCAGGCGCGCGATGTAGTCGGCGGTGCCCGAGGGCCAGTCGAGGCTGCGCAGCGCCGCCTCGGCGGCGGCAACGAGATGCGGCACGACATCATGGCCGCCGAGCGCCAGCGCCGCCTCATGCACCTGCTTTACGAGCAGATGCAGGCGGTGGACCGTGAGGTCGAGCCAGGCGAGCTCGGCACAAGCGAGACGGGGCGCGCGCACCGGCACGCCGAAGGGCTCGCGCGCCGTCGCCTCGGCGGCAATCGCCACCTGGCGATGCGGCACCGGCAGCTCGCGGTGATAGGGATCAACGCCGAAGCTGAGCGCCTGGCGGTTGGGCGCGCTCAGCGTCACGAGGCTCTCGCCGCCGAGATCGAGCACGAGACGCGCCGCCTCGAGCGGCCAGTGCGCCGGCACCTCGGCGGTGGCGGCGAAGCGGTGGACGCCGTGGCGGTCGGGCCAGAGGTCGCCGGGGCCGATGGGGGCGCCGTCGAGCGCCCAGCCGGTGACGGCGACGGTCTCGCGCCAGCGCCAGTAGCGCAGCTCGTCGAGGCGCGCCGCAAGCCGGTCGAGCCGCTGGCCGATGCTCAGCGCCATCCGCGCCGCCCTCCCCTTCAGGCCCACTCGCCCCGGCGCATCACCGGCGTCACGCTGCCGTCCTGGCCGATGCCGTCGATGTCGATCCTGTCGGAGCCGATCATCCAGTCGATATGGATCACCGACTTGTTGCCGCCGCGCCGCTCGACCTCCTCGGCCGACACCGTGCCGCCGTCGCGGAAGGCGTCGGAATAGCACTGGCCGAGCGCGACGTGGCTCGCCGCGTTCTCGTCGAACAGGGTGTTGAGGAACAGGATGCCGCTCTGCGAGATGGGCGAGGAGTGCGGCACCAGCGCCACCTCGCCGATGCGGCGGCCGCCCTCGTCCGAGTCCATCGCCTTGACCAGCACGTCGCGGCCGCGGCTGGCCTTGACATCGACGATCCGGCCGGCCTCGAAGCGCATCTGGATGTCGTCGATCAGCGTGCCGTTGTAGCTCAGCGGCTTGGTGGAGGAGACGACGCCATCGACCTTGAGCCGATGCGGGGTGGTGAAGACCTCCTCGGTCGGGATGTTGGGGTTGCAGTCGATGCCGTTGCGCGAATGGCTGATGCCGCCGCGCCAGGCATGGTTCTCGGCGAGCCCGAGGGTCAGCTCGGTGCCGGGGCCGGAATATCTGAGGGCGGCGAAATTGTGCCCGGTGAGCCAGGTCTGGCGCTCACGCAGGCGGGCATTGTGCGCCGCCCAGGCGGCCACCGGGTCCTCGGCATCGACGCGGGTGGCGGCGAAGATGGCGTCGGCGAGCTTTTTGACCGCCACCTCCTCGGGGTCGCCGGGGAACACCTCGCGGGCCCAGGAGGTGCCGGGATAGGGCACGATCGACCAGTTGATGTCGTGGTTGACGATATGGGTCAGCGCCGGCCGGTAGGCCTTGGAGTTGGCGCGGTTGGCGCGGCCGACCTTTTCGGCGTCCTCCTTGCCGAGCAGCATCGGGTTGTCGCCCGAAATGGCGAGGCGCGCGGCGTTGTCCTCGAAGGCCTTGGCGACGCCCTCATAGAGCCAGCCCGGCGCCCGGTCGAAGCTCGCATCGTGGCCGTGGCGGTAGCGCGCCAGCGTCATCTCCTCGTCCGAGAAGATGGTGGTGACGAGCCCGGCGCCGGCCTTGTAGGCCTCGGCGGCGATGCGGCGCGCCAGCGGCAGCGCGCTGGTCGGGGCGGTCATGAACAGGTCCTGGCCCGGCTGCAGGCCGAGGCCCACCTTGACGGCGAGGGCGGCGAGCTTGTCGAGCTTGACGGGGTCGATGGGGGACGTGGACATGGCGGGCCTTCGGACAAGGAGTGGTCTCCATGGCCTAGCCGCTCGGCGCGCCGCTGAAAAGCCCCTCACACATCGTAGGTGACCGCCACGTAGAGCTGGGTGGCGGCGGAGAAATGGCCGTTGTTGAGCGTCACGGAGGCGCCGTTGTTGGAGGCGAACAGGCTGATGCGCGAGGCGGCCGGGGCGACGACGCCGATGACCGCGCCGGTGAGGCCGCTCAGGCCCGAGGTGAAGCCGATGCTGGCCGAGACGTAGAGCCCGTCATCGGCATTGGCGAAGGGCAGGCCGGTGACGGCGGCGGTGCCGGTGGCGCTGCCCTTGGCGGTGAGGACGAGCGCCCCGCTGGCCGCGACGGTGCGGCCGATCTTGGTGTAGCGGCCGAGCGTGCCGGCGCCGTAGGTGATGCCGGTGGCAAGGCCGCCGAAGGCCAGCCCCGGCGTCCAGGTGCCCTCCTCGTAGTCGTCGAGCGTATGGGCGTCGGCCGCGGGATTGGCGGTGGCGGGAAAGGCGAGCTGGCCCTGCGGCAGGCGCACGCTGCCATCGGCGAGCAGGCGCAGCGCCTCGCTCCAGGTGGTGCCGTCGGCGGAAAGTTTCACGTGCAGCGCGTCGTCGCCGGCGGTGCCGAGCTCGGCCCGCCCGGCATAGCCGGTGGCGAAGACGAGGCTCGCCGTGTCGCCCGCCGCCGCCTTGTTGAGCGTCAGCCGGTGATCGGCGCCGTCATGGGTGAACAGCGTGCCGTCGGCGGCGACGGCGAGGCGGGTGCCAAGATCGGCGCTGGCGTGAATGCCGAGCTTGGCGAGGGCGGCGCCGCCGGTGGTGACGAAGCTCTGCCAGCCGCCGCCGGCCTGCGCCATGGCGATCTCGTCGGTGTCGGCGACATAGGCGAGCCAGCCCGGCGCCGGGGCGCGAAAGCTCCAGCCGCCGTCGCGCCAGGTGGCAAAGCTGTGGGCGCGGCCGGCCCAGGCGCCGGCGGCGGCGGGGCCGACGAGATAGGTGTCGCCTTCGGCCGGGTCGGCCGGCGGCGTGTCGAGGCTGCGGCTCAGGACCACGGGCTGCACCAACTGGTCGAGCACGGCCATCGCCTCATTGTAGCTCACTTGCTTTTGCGCCTGCAGCGGGGCGATGTAGGGCAGGTTCAGGCGGGCGGTGGCGGACATCTCAACCGCCAATTTATCAATATAAGCACTTGATATTGCTTACGACAAACCTTGTATAATTGATAGTCACCCTAAGAATCACCCTAAAAAATCGGACGGGATTGCACGGGACCCCATAGCACCGGCTGGGACGGTGGTGTCGTATGGTGCAGTGCCCGAACGCGCACGTCGTCCATGTGCCAGAGGCTGCTCCGGTCGCGATGGCGGTTCACGGTCGTCCGATAGGCATTGCCGGGCACATGCCATTGCGCAATGCTGGCAGGGACGGCGGGCCCATGGTTGCGCATCCCCGTCTGCCAGAGCTTCCGCTCCCCGCCACCTATCTGAAGATGCGCGAGGGCGGGCGCATCGTCTCGGTGGCGGCGATAATCGCGGTGGCTGTCAACACGGACGGCAAGCGCGAGATCGTCGGCCTGCACATCGGCCCGTCCGAAGCCGAGCCGTTCTGGACGAGCTTCCTGCGCGATCTGGTGCGCCGCGGCCTCACCGGCGTGAAGCTGGTCGTCTCCGATGCGCATGAGGGGCTGAAGGCCGCCATTACCCGCGTGCTTGGCGCAACATGGCAACGGTGCCGGGTTCATGCCATGCGCAACGCCCTTGCCTATGTTCCCAAGGGCCAGCACACCATGGTCGCGGCCGCGATCCGGCAGGCCTTCATCCAGCCTGATCATGCTGGCGCCACCCAGACCTGGCGGCAGGTCGCCGACCAGCTCCGGGCCAGATGGCCGAAGCTGGGAGCCTTCATGGACGACGCCGAAGCCGACGTGCTCGCCTACATGGCGTTCCCGTCCCAGCACCGAACGAAGTTGCACAGCACGAATCCGCTGGAGCGGCTGAACAAGGAGGTGAAGCGTCGGGCCGATGTCGTCGGCATCTTCCCCAACGAGGACAGCATCGTTCGCCTGATCGGAGCCGTTCTGCTGGAAGCCAACGACGAGTGGCAGCTTCAGCACCGATACATGCAGGTCGAGGCCATGGCCGACCTCAACACACCAGCAATCGAGGAGGAAAAGACGCTTCAGATTACACCGAGAGCCGCCTGATCATGACGGCCCGGGACCGCACCCGAAATTACACCATCTTGACGGACGCTACCGGCGCGGCTCCTGACGAAACCGCCAAAAAACGGCCGATATGGGCCTATGGTGCCGCTCGAAACCCTGCAAAGCCAAGGCTTTGCGCGAAATCGCGGCACGCGGCCCCTCAAAACCATGGTGCCGGAACCGGCAACCTAACCAGTGTGCAGACAACAATAATTTCCAGAAGCGGCCCGATATGGTGCCGTCTTCTTTAATCTTGCCCTCCGCCCTTTCTGCCTGTTCTGCCCCTCCTGCCGGGAATCCAGCCGGGCAAAAACCTGCCTGACTGGACACCGGAATGAGCGCCGCCGAGCGCGGGAACGCCGCCCTCATGGTGTTCCCGAACCGCTCGCGTCGGCGACGAAAATGCTGTCGCCCCGTGACTCCGCATCGACGGGATCGCGCGCCGGAACGGTCGCGCGGCCGTCGCCGGATCGTGCGTCGGACGGCGGCGCGGCGACAGCCCGCGCGTCGCCCGGACGCATGACGAACAGCGGTGCCTCGCGCCAATCTGGCGGCGGCGGCGGTGCCGATGACGGCGGTTCGGTTGCAGCCGCGCCGCCGAGGATCGGCGCGAGCGCGGCGACATATGCCCGCGTTTCGGCCGGCAGGGTGCGGCCGGTCGCAAGGTATTCGTCATAGCGGCCGGGGCCGGCATTGTAGGCCGCGAGCATCGCCGCGACATTGCCGTAGCGGTCGAACATTTCGCGCAGGTAGGCCGTGCCTGCGAGGATGTTGTCGCGCGGGTCGTAGGGATCGCGGCCGAGGCCGTAGCGGACGCGCAGGCCCGCCCATGTATCGGGCATCACCTGCATCAATCCCATCGCGCCGGCCGACGAAACCGCGCGCACATCGCCCGCGCTCTCGGTGCGTAGCACCGCGACGATCCAATGCTCCGGTATGCCGAAACGCTGCGACGCCTCGGCGATGTGAGCCGCATAAGGATGGGCGGCGGCCGGGCGCTCGACGGGCGCGGATTGCGCGACCGCGACGCCCGATCCGGCGCAGACGGAAAGCGCCCCGGCCAGCAACAAGACGGCACAACACCATGCCGCCCTGTCTCCGCAACGGCTCCAGCCTGCCAGCGTGCTCGCTGCGGTCAAGGGCAAGGCGCAAGCGCCGGCCGATGGCCGCCCCTGACCTTCGCTGCGCGCGCCGGCCGTCCGGTGGCCGAGCGGGACGGAGGGATGAGACGGCTTTTCCGCGAACAAAGGGATGATGATCTTGGACCGGATGGCGGGCCGGACGCGCGCAGCCGTCATTCCTCGTCCTCGACTTTCCGGGGGTGCTTCCAACGCAGCGTCCAGACCGATGGATCGTCGTTGGATTGGAACAGCTTGGCGCGGATCGGGAACGGGAAGATCGGTCCCTCCAACCTCATGGACACGAAGTCGCCGGCATTTTCGCTGGAGTCTTTCCATGCGGGGCCAGCGTCCGGGCCGTCCTCGCTATCGAGGCGCAAGCGATAGTCGGGCGCGTTTTTCATGTCGCTCGGCTTGGCCGGGACGATGAACAGCTTTTCGTGGAGGCCGAACGAATGAAGCTCCCCGGCATAGCCGGTTTCGGTGCGGGTGAAGGTGCCTATTTCTGCCATGGAAAATCTCCTGTGATTGGCTTTCGGGGATGGTTTCAGTGCGTCGGCGCGCGCCACTCGTAGCGGCCGACGCCTTCCTCATCGGTCCAGAGCGGAACCGCTCGGCCGATGACGGAAGCTGCGGGGATGGGTCCGAAATAGCGGCCGTCGAGGCTGTCGCGGACTTCCCAATTCATGAGGAAAAGCTGGTCGTCGCCGATCACTTGGCAGCCCTGCCAGACGGGCAGATCGCGGCCGAGGCTGTCGCGCTCCAGCGCCTCGCCCATCTCGATCCCGTTCACCGTGATCGTAGATCGCAAGCGGCAAACCCGCTGTCCCCGAAGGCCCAAGACGCGCTTCAACAGCGGGACGCCGCGCGCGATATAGCCGCGCTCGACCATGAAGGCGGCGAGCGGTTCGGGCGGCATGACGGCGACCAGCTCGGGCACGTCGAGCGCGTCGGCCGGCTCGACGGTGTAGAAGCCGATGGGCGCGCTGGCTGTGGCGTTCCAGATGAGTTTCACGGGCCACTCGACGGCGCTGGCGGCGGCGATGCCGATGACGGCGAGCGCCGTCACCGTGAGGGTGCGGCGGCGCGTCATGGCTCGATCCTTCGGCGATGAAGCCACGCGGCATGTCGCTCGGGCGTGTAAGCGTGCGGCTCCAGATTGGCGGTCAAACGGTTGTGGACGTGCCGCCAGTGTTCCGGTGCAGCGTCGGCCGGATCGAGGCCGAGCGATTCCACGGCGTCGATGGCGGCAAGCCCGCGCTGCACCTTCGGCCAACCGTCGAGGCGCAACAGGATTTCGCCATTGTGGCGATCCATCGAGACCGATCTCGCCGAAATACTTGGTCTCCGTTGCGAAATGCTCGAACAGGGGAAGCTCGGCTTGCCTCTCCTGTGCAAGCTCCGGGTGAACGTGAGCCGCATCTGGCCAGGATTTGCCGGGTCGATCGCCGCGTATTCACCGGACCCCAAATGCTCCTGCAGTCGCCGCAGCATCGTCAGGGGGAGGAGAAGCTCGACGCCATCGCGCAGGATTTCGATCCTCACGATGCGAGCCAGGGGATCGTCGGCCAGCTGCGCAAACGCCAGCGCGGCATACAACCAGATGTGGCGCGGCGACCTGCAAAATGTAGCTTAGCAACATTTTTCTTGATTAATGAAAGAGTCATGCATAAATAGGCCGCGCATATCGAGTAGGCTCGGGGAACCGTCTGTTGGCCGAACATCCGTTGCGATGCGCCGGCCAAGTTGGGTTGGAACCCCTCGCTTACGACCGCAAAAGGGAGGAAGGACTATGACGAGACGTGTTAGACTGACATTGGTGGCATTGGCGGCTGGGCTGTGTACTGCCGTTTCAGCCAGCACAGCATTGGCTGATGGCCTGAATGTCTATTGCCCGATGTCGGAGATCGACTGCCAGGCAATCCTCGATGCTTTTAAGTCCGACACGGGGATCGGCTCGCAGTTCGTCAGGCTTGGAGCTGGCGAAATCGTCGCGCGCATCCGCGCCGAAAAGGACAACCCGCAGGCGGGCCTGTGGCTGGCTGGCGCCGCGGATAACTTCATTCAAGCCGCCGGGGAGGGTCTATTGGCTCCGCACAAGTCAGCGCGGGTGGACGAGGTCAATCAGCACTACGTGGACAAGGATCATTTCTGGACTCCAATTTCCACCATGCCGCTGGCCTTCGTCTATAACGCGCAGCTGCTTGAGGAAATCAACGCAGAACCTCCAACGAGCTGGAAATCCTTTGCTGATCCGATGTTTGATCAGAATATCGCTCTGGCCCACCCTGCGGCTTCGGGCACGGCCTACGTCGCCGTCGCCACCATGGTGCAGCTCTACGGCGAAGATGCGGCGTTCACGCTGATGAAGGAGATCGACAAGAACGTCATCCAGTATACCCGCTCGGGGACAGCCCCGTCGCGGATGGTCGGCAGCGAAGAAGTGGCGCTGGCCATCGCCTTTTCCTCGGATGTCGAACTCGGCCTGAAGAATGGCTATCCTCTGAGCTACGCGTTTCCGGAAGAAGGGACGGGGTTTGAGGTCAATGCGGCGGCGCTGATCGCCAACGCTCCGCAAGACCAGGCACGCGACGCGGTCGCCTTCCTCGACTGGATTCTGGGGCCCTCGGGGCAGTCGGCGCTTGCCTCGATCTTCCGGGCACCACTGATCGGTCCCTATGACAATCCCGAGGCGAAGGTCGACATCGGGTCGACCAAGCTGATCGACTACGACTTCGCATGGGCCGGCGAGAACCGCGCGCGCCTACTCGAGCGCTATGAAAACGAAGTTCGCCACAAGGCGGACGCCCAGTAACTCTCGATCTCGCCCTCGCCCATGCAGAACATCGTTCTTGAGTCTCCCGCACGGACGGGGGCGAGCTGGATCGCCAACCGCTGGTGTCGGATCGTCGCGGACCCATGGGTGTTCGCCATATTTCTGGTACTGGCCGCCTCGATCTTGCTTTTTGCAGTGCTGCCCGTCTTCGTCGTTCTCAAGCACGCGCTGTGGACCGACAGAGGCTTCGACCTCGACGCTCTGGTGGCGACGTTGTCGCAACCCTATGTCTGGCAGACCTTCTCCAATACGCTGGTGCTCGCCGGCACCTCCGCTTCGGTAGCGACGCTGGCGGGCTTCGTTCTGGCCTTCGCCGTCACCCGCACATCGCTGCCGGGCAAGCGCCTGGTACATGCCGTGGCGTTGCTACCGATCATCTCGCCACCCTTCATTATGGCGCTGGCGGTGGTGCTATTGTTTGGCCGTTCGGGCCTCATCACGCGCAGCGTCTTCGGTATCCGCAATGCCAACGTCTATGGCTTTCAAAGCCTGATACTGATCCAGTGCCTGGCGTTTACCCCCATCGCCTACCTCAATATACGCGGCATGCTACAATCGCTCGACAGCGCGTTGGAGGATGCCTCGGCTTCGCTTGGTTCGTCGCGCTGGCGCACCTTTTTCCGCGTTACCTTACCGCTGACCGTACCGGCGACTCTCAGCTCGTTCCTGCTGGTCTTCGTTAAGTCCGTCGAGGATTTTGGCAACCCGATGCTGATTGGCGGCAACTTCAACACGCTGGCCGTAGAAGCCTATTCGCAGATGGTCGGATATTTCAACCTGAACACCGGCGCGCTGCTGGCCAGCTTGATGCTGCTGCCCTCGCTCACCGCCTTCCTGGTGCATCGCTACTGGACCAGCCGGCGCAGCTACGTCACCGTAACTGGCAAGCCCTCGGTGCAGACGATACGCGTCACTGGGCTCGCTGCCGTACCGCTGGCGCTGCTCTCCTACGCGTTGGTGGGGGTGATCCTGCTGTTCTACGCCACCGTAATCTTCGTGTCGTTCACCAAGCTGCCTGGCGTCAATCACACCCTGACGTTCGAGCACTATCAGGCGATTTTCGTCATCGGCTTCGGCACGCTCTACGACTCGCTGATCCTTGCCGGCTTTGCTACCCCCATCACTGCCCTGGCCGGCATGTTGATCGCCTTCATCCTGGTGCGCCGCGCCTTGCCCGGCAGCTTCGTACTGCGCTGGAGCACGGTGCTCGCCTTCGCTACACCGGGCACCATCCTGGGCATCGGCTATGTGTCGACCTTCAACTCGCCGCCCCTGCTGCTGACCGGCACCGCGCTGATCATCGTAGCCTCGATGGTGGTGAAGAACCTCCAGGTAGGGATCGAGGCGGCCAGCAATCAGCTGCACCAGATCGACCGCTCGATCGAGGAGGCCTCCACCATCCTCGGCGCATCCAGTAGACGTACCTTCTTCGACATCACCCTACCGTTGCTGCGGCCGGCCCTGTTCACCGCACTGGCCTATGCGCTGACCCGCTCGCTCACGACACTCAGCGCGGTGATCTTCCTCGTCTCGGCCGGCTGGTCGCTGATCACCGTCACCATCCTCAACCAGGTTGAGACGCTAAAGACCGGCCTCGCCGCCGCCTGGTGCGTGCTCCTCGTGGTAGTCGTGCTGGCGATCCTCGGCGTCATGCAGCTTCTATTGTCCCTGACTTCCCGCGAAAGGTAAGGTCATGACCGGCGTTGTCTTTTCGCAGGTGTGCAAGCAGTTTCCGGCCACCGGGGGCGTGCCGAGCGGTCTGGCCGTCCGCGATCTCAGCCTCACCATTGCGCCGGGCGAGATGCTCACCATCCTCGGGCCGTCCGGCTGCGGCAAGACCACAACACTGCGCATGCTGGCTGGCTTCGAGCTGCCTAGCAGGGGCTCAATCACCATCGACGGTCGCGACGTCACAAATGTGCCGGTCAATGTGCGCAATGTCGGCATGGTGTTCCAGAGCTATGCGCTGTTTCCACACATGACGGTGCGCCAGAACGTGGAATACGGCATCCGTCTGGCCAAGCTGCCGCGCGAAGAGATGGTGAGACGCGTCGACGATGTGCTTGAGACGATGGCGCTCACCGCCTATGCCGACCGGGCGCCGTCTCGGCTGTCGGGCGGCCAACAGCAGCGGGTGGCGCTGGCGCGCGCGGTGGTGACGCGGCCCAAGGTGCTGCTGTTCGACGAGCCGCTGTCCAACCTCGATGCGCAATTGCGCGAGCGTATGCGCGATGAGCTGCGGGCCATCCAGCTTAAACTGAATATCACCAGCCTCTACGTCACGCACGACCAAAGCGAGGCGATGGCAATTTCAGATCGCGTGGTGGTGATGCGCGATGGCAGGATCGAGCAGGTCGATACGCCGCGCAACGTCTATGCCCGCCCCGGCACCGCCTTCGTCGCCGAGTTCATGGGCAAGGCGAACATTCTGCCCGGCGAGGTGGTCGCCGCGGCGCCTGGGTGGGCCCAAGTGCGTCTTGCCGGCGAAGTGTTCGATCTGACCGACGGCGGACGAGCGCGCCGCGTCGGTGAGAAGGTGCGTTGCGTGGTGCGACCCGAATATCTGCGCATCGACCCGGACGGGTCGCTGGAGGCGACTGTGCAGCGCGTCATTTTTTTGGGCGGTCACGTCGAATATCTGGTTCGCATTGGTGGCCAGGACTGCGCAATAACCGATGCGCGCTACGCACACTCGGGTATCGCAGAAGCCGGACAGACGCTGCGCGTGGCGCTCGACGCCGCGCCTGTCTGGATCCTTCCCGATGAACCACATAATCTCCAAGAAGAAGACGCATGAACCGCACTTTTGCCTCCATCGCTGCCGACGCCATCATCGCCGACACCGCCCTGGCGGCGGCGCGCGCCGCCGGTACGCTGATCCGCGAGGCCTTTCTTGCAGCGCGCGACGGCGAGGCGATGTACGTTGAGGCGAAACGGGGGTACTTCGATATTGTCACCGCCACCGACCGTGCCGCCGAAGTCGCGGCCAGCCGTATCATCCGCGAGCGAGTGCCGTCCTCCCGCATCTTGGGCGAGGAGGCTGGTTGGTCGGGAGAGGGCGAGATTTCGTGGTTTGTCGATCCGATCGACGGCACTAGCAATTTTGCCTCGGGCCTGCCGTTCTTCTGCGTGTCGATCGCGGCCTATCGTGGCGCACAGCCGGTGTGCGGGGTGATCTTCGACCCCATCCGCGATGAGACCTTTCACGTCGCCGCCGGGGTGGCGACGCTTAACGGTATGCCGCTGCGCTGTGCGGCGCATGCTTTGCGCGAGAGCGAGGTGGAGGTGCTCAGCAACGCCCCGCACGAGGGTACGCATCCCAGCGCTGAGGCGCTGGCCGGCTTTGCCCAACTGGTTAACTCCTTCCGGGCGGTGCGCCGCTTCGGCGCTTGTGCGTTGCATATTGCTTACGTCGCGTCCGGCCGTGCCGCGGCCTGCTACGAGACCGACTTTCATGCCTGGGACGTTGCGGCCGGCCTACAGCTTGCCGCCGTCGTCGGGGCGCAGATCGATGCGCGCGACGCCGCCGGGCGGCCTGTGGCGCTCGAGGCGGTTGGCCTCGGAGCCGGACACCGGCTGATCGTCGCCGCGCCCGGCTTCGACCTCGGCGCATCGTGCTTGCCGGCGCTGATTGAGGCGGGCATTCTCTGAGCGGTATTTTTCAAACCGGCTGAGCTGACTGTAGGCCGAGCCGACCATACTGCTGAAGGATCGGCCAGAAATGCTAGATGACATCCGCAAGCTCCTCGCGGGGTTTACGAAAGCCGAGCGACGCATTGCCGAGGCGATCCTCGCCACCCCGTCCACGGCAATCACCTGGTCGATTGCCGACGCCGCGCATGTCGCCGAGGTCAGCGAGCCGTCGATCACGCGCTTCTGCCGACGGCTGGATTGCGACGGCTTTCCGGATTTTCGCCTCAAGCTGGCGCAGTACCTCGCCGTCGCGCAAAGCCCCGCTATCGAGCACTATCGCGGCGACGATCCTTCACAGGAGATCGCCGCCGACATCTTCGCGCGAGCTGAGGCCGCCCTGCGCGACACGCACCGCGATCTCGATATGCCGGTGCTGGCCCGCGCCGTGGAGCTGTTGGCGATGGCGCGCCGCGTGGACATTTACGGCTATGGCGGCTCGGGTTTGCTCGGCAGCGAGGCGCAGCAGCGGCTTGCCTCGTTGGGTATCGCCAGCGCCGCTTACTCCGACCCGACGCTACAAATGTTTTCGGCCCCGCGGCTGACCGCCAAGGACGCAGTATTCGCCCTCTCCTTCACCGGCCAGACCAGCTATCTGGTGGCAAACCTGGAGATCGCCCGCAAGGCGGGTGCACGTATCTTGACCATGGCGCCAAGCAACTCGATCGTCGCCCATCTAGGCGAGATCAACGTCGCCATGAATGCCTATCGCCGCTCAGACGACATCCTTTCGGTTCCAACGGGGCGCGCCCCGATGTACGTGCTTATCGACGTTATCTCCGCGCTTTTGGTACGCCGAATGGGGGGCGGCTCCGGCTGAGCTATTTCACTATCTTCGCACAAGCCGTCGGAATCACTCCGACAGTTTGGTTCAAGACCCATTAAGGGGATGCACAGGACGCTGGTGTTCTGATTCATAGGATAGATGTCGGGGTCCAGCTTGGGCGGCTTGCGCTCGGCCCGGCACAGGACAAGGTGCTCCACGGCATCGAAGCGTCTTGTGCGGGCCGTAATCCTTCGGCGCGTCCTTCCACTGCAACCCATTGCGGATCACGTAGACGATGCCGCTGACAACGCGCCGGTCGTCCACCCTCTGAACCCCGTGCGACAGCGGAAAGAACGGCGATACCCGCGTCATCTGACGCTCACTCAGAAGAATCAAATCGTAAGCGGTGGCGGGCAATGATCTCCCCGCCGCAGCCGATCACCACCTCGTCGACATAGCCACGGATCCAGACATCCTGATGGCCGTAGGCGACTGGAACGGAGTAGTCGTTGGTCCTGTAGCGCACCAGCGCCTGCGAGCAGACCCGACCGCTGACCTGCTCGCAGGCCTCGAAGGGCGATGCCGGCAGCGGGCGCATCGCCGCCAGATCGCGTTGCAGCCGTTCGCCGATCGTCTCGCTCTCGCCGCGCAGCCGCTCACCCTGGCGCTTGCGGCACTGCTCCTCGAGCCACAGGTTGAACGCGTCCCACGATGCAAAGCGCGGCATCGGCACCATGAAGTTGCGGCGCACATAGCCGACGAGGCCCTCGACGCTGCCCTTGTCGTTGCCCTTGCCGGGCCGGCCATACCGATCCCGGATCAGGTAGTGGGACAGAAAGCCGCTGAACAGCGCCGCCCGCTTGCGCGTGCCGTCGGGCAGGATCTTCGCCACCAGGCAGCGGTCATTGTCGTAGACGATCGACTGCGGCACAGCTCCGAAGAAGGCGAACGCATGGATATGGCCATCCATCCACGCTTCGGCCACCGCCGCAGGATAGGCGCGAACATGGCAGGCGTCGCTGTGCGGCAGGTCGAGCACGAAGAAGTGAGCCTTCTGCTCCACGCCAGCGATGACCACCATAGCCTCGCCAAAGTCGGCCTGTGCGTGCCCGGCCGGATGCGCCAGCGGCACGAACATCTCCTGGCCGCGCCGCTCCCGATCGCGCATGTAGTCCTTGATGATCGTGTAGCCACCGGCAAACCCGTGCTCGTCCCGCAGCCGATCGAACACCCGCCTGGCCGTATGGCGCTGCTTGCGCGGGACCGTCCGATCCTCGTCAAGCCACCGATCAATGATCGCGATGAACGCGTCCAGCTTCGGGCGGCGCACCGGCGACTGCCGCCGATAGCCGGGCGGAACCGAATACGCCATCATCTTGCGAACCGTGTCGCGCGAGATGCCAAAATGCCTTGCTGCTTCGCGCTGGCTCATCCCGCCGTCGCAAGCCAGGCGAACCCTCAGATAAAGTTCCACGGTATAAATCCCCTGACCCTCCTGCACGCGTCGCAGAAGGAAAATAGGTGGACGACTTTTAAGCCGCCCGCAGCAGGACTATCCCGCCACTACCGTGGTCTAATTTTCCACCGCCGTTCTCATGCACTGCGGCGAAGACCGCGCACACCACTTCGATCCGCCCAACCCTGAACGCAAATATGCGGCGTCCAAAGCGGCGACCGCGGAGAGAACCACAGAGCCCGGCACGCAGATTGCACCGTAGAAGGACCAGCCTTGACCAAAGCGATTAGAGAACCAACCGAAATCTATGTGAACACAATAGAATCGTTTCGAGAACAAACAGGGATCAAACTTTGTTCGTCGGTGCTATGTGATTTTGTGACGAAGGTTTTTGCGGGTGTCCAGCTTTGCAACGATCTCTTCGGGCTTGTGCTTCTTCTGGGGCATTCCGAAGTCCTCTCCAAGGCTCAATACCCTATTTCACCGAGGACCACTTTTCAGGGGGCAGACCACGGTTGGACCTTGTGGTTTAGTGATCCGCCTACCGCCCCTCGAATTTCGGCTTGCGGCGTTCGACGAAGGCTTTGGCCGCTTCGGCATAATCGGCCGTTGTGTCCATGAACATGTTGAGGTCCTTCTCGATCCGAATGGCTTCGACGAGTGGAATCTCCCGGCCCCGGACCATGGACTCCTTGGCATAGCGCACGCCCAAAGGCGCGTTCGCCGCGATGCGGCCAGCGACCTCGAGGACCTTGTCCTGCAACGCCGCCTTGGGCACCACGCAATTCACGAGGCCGAGGCGCAGGGCCTCATTGGCGTCGATCTTTTCGCCACTGGCGACGAGCCAGAGCGCGGCGCTGTAGCCGATTACTCGCGGCAGGCGCTGCGTGCCGCCCGCCCCCGGAAAGGTGCCGAGGCCGGTCTCGGGGAAGCCATAGATCGTGTCGTCGGCAGCGATGCGCAGATCGCAGGCGAGCGACAATTCGGCGCCGCCGCCCAGCGTATAGCCATGCACCGCCGCGATTGTCGGGATCGGAAGACTCTCGATCCGCGCATAGACATCGCGACGATAATGCCCGGCCCGCACCTCCACCGTCGTCGCCGCCGGCTTGAACTCCTTGATGTCGGCACCGGCACAGAACGCCCGCTCGCCGCGCCCGCCCAGGACGAAAACGCGCGCATCGGATTTGGCGACGGCGGCGATGGCGGCGTCCATCTCGTCGAACAGCGCCGCGCTCAGCGCATTGAGGGCAGCCGGGCGGTTCATGAAGACCATGGCAATGCCGTCCCGGCTCTCCACGTCTACGAGCGTCGACATGTGCTGCGCCTCCTCCAACGACCACCCTACTTCTATCGTCCGTGGAACACGGGCTTGCGCCTCTCGCCAAATGCCCGTGCTCCTTCGGCGTAATCAGACGTGGCGTCCATCAGCATATTGAGATCGGTCTCAACCGCGATCCCCTGCTGCGGCGGCAACTGACTACCCCGCGTGATGCACTCCTTGGCATAGCGCACGCCGAGCGGCGCATTTGCCGCTATGGCGCGCGCCAGCTCCATGGCCGCACCCATCGGATCGTCGCCGGGGGCAAGGCAGGTCGCAAGGCCGATGCGCTGAGCCTCGGCCGCATCGATGCGCTCCCCCGAGCAGATCAGCCGCATGGCCTGGCCGCGCCCAATAAGACGCGGCAGGCGCACGGTCACGCCGGCGCCCGGGAAGGTGCCTAGTCCCGTTTCGGGCAGGCCGAAGACGGTGTTTTGCGCTGCGATGACGATGTCGCAAACGATGGCCAGCGCGATGCCGCCGCCCAGCGTATAGCCATGCACGGCCGCGATGGTGGGCATCGGTAGGTTCTCGATGCGTGTGAAAGTATCACGGCGATAATGCGCCGCGCGCGCTTCCACCGTGCTCGCAATCGGCCGGAACTCCTTGATGTCGGCGCCGGCGCAGAAGGCACGCGGCCCGCGCCCCGCGAGGATCACCGCCCGCGCATCCGACACAGCCAGGTCCGCGACGGCAGCGTCCAGCTCGTCCATCAACTGGCGCGACAAAGCGTTGAGGGCGGCAGGCCGGTTAAGCCATAATTGGGCGATATCGCCGTCGCGGATGACTTCGACAAGCGCGGCCATGACGCTATTTCCCGAGCAGGCCGGCAAATTGCAGGGCGGCGCGAAGCTCGGCCTTGTCGGCATCGCTCGTCGGCAGCAGTGGCGGCCGCACCGTCGCATGTTCGAGCACGCCCAGCATCACCAGCGCGTCCTTCATGCGGGTATGCATGTCGATAAAGGGTGGCTTGTAGAAGAACTTGGTGAGGGGGCGAAGCTTCTCATGAACCTCTCGCGCGCCGAACAGATCGCCACGCGTCACCGCCGCCATCATCTGCGCCAGCTCGGCCGCAATGACGCTGCCGCTGCCCGAGAGAATCCCCTCGCCGCCCGCTGCGAGCGAGCACAGGATTGCCGAATTGTGCGAGGTAAGAACCGGCACCGGCGGCGCCGCGGCCCGGCAGATCTCGAGGTTCAACTGATAGGGCGCCATGCCACCGCTCCCCTCCTTGATGCCGACCACATAGGGAAGCGCCACGAGCTTTGCGAGCGTCGCAGGGGTATAGCCGAGACCACCGCCGGGGCTGAACTGAAACAGGACGAGCGGGATATCGGCATCCTCGGCGATCGTGCGGTGCCACAAGAGCGGCATTTCATGGCTGGCGCAGGCGCCATCGGCGAAGATCGGCGGCGGGAACACCGTGACGGCATTGGCGCCGGCCGCTTTCGCGTCCTTGGCATGCTGCACCGCTTCGCGCAGGGAATCGCTGTAGACGCCGGCCAGCACCGGCACCCTTCCGCCGACCCGCTCGGCGATGACGCGCGTCACCTCCTGCCGCTCCTCGCGATCGAGCGCGGCGACCTCGCCGGCATGCCCGACGCCGAACAGCGCGCCGACGCCGTCGACGGCGAGGGTGCGGTCGACAAGCCGCGTCAGAGCGTTGAAGTCGATGCCGAGATCGGTGTTGAAGGGAGTGAGTAATGCGGGCACCACGCCCTGCAGATTCAATTGTCTCATATTAGCCTCATCGTCGCTTGCCGGTCCCCCGGCGGCCGGTGGGAATATTCGGTGTAAAGAGCGCGGGGGTGCCGCGCTAGATGGTGCCGGCCGCCTTGAGCCTTGCCACATCTTCCGCCGTCAGCCCCAGCCCCGCAAGAATTTCGCTCGTATGCTGGCCAAGCTCGGGCGCCACCTGCCGCGGCTGGCGCTCGGCCGGCGCCTCGGACAGCGTGATCGGCGAGCGGATATTGCGGAGTGTGCCGAGGCGCGGATGCTGCGTCTCGAAGAGCAGCTTGGCGTGGATGAATTGCGGATCGGAGAGCAGCGCCTCGTAATCCTTCACCGGGCCACACCAGATGCCGGCCGCGAGCAGGTGCTCCAGCCACTCCTCCGCGGTGCGGTCGAGCATGCGGCGCGCCACGAGCACGCGCACCTCGTCGCGCCGCGTCAGCGCTTCCGCCTCGGTGAAATCCAGCAGCGCCGGCTCGTCGATGGCTTCGGCAAGCGCCTTCAGCGAGACGTCCGACAGCGTGATGAAATCGGTCTTCGTCTGGTAGACGCCGTAGGGCGCCGAGGCACCGGGGCTGGCGAGGCCGGAAGCGCTGCGCTGCTTCTTGATGCCGTTGGCGGTATCAAACACGTTTTCGGTCTGTAGATGCACGGCGGCGTCGAGCAGGCTGGCCGTGATGAGCTGGCCTTTACCGGTCTTCTCGCGGTGCAGCAGCGCCGCCGCGATGCCGAAGGCATTGAGCGCCGCCGAATGGAGATCGATGACCGAGCTGCCGGCGGGCGTCGGCAGATCGTCGGCCTTGCCGGTCGCCGCGGCGAGGCCGGTCAGCCCCTGCAGGATCAGATCCTGCCCCGGCCGGCTGACATAGGGCCCCGTGGGCCCGAAACCCGAGGCAGAGAGATAGACCAACCGCGGATTGAGCTTCGACAATTCGGCATAGCCGAGGCCGAGCCGATCCATCACCCCCGGCCGGAAGTTCTCAGCCACGACATCGGCCGAGCCGATCAATTGCCGGACGATCTCGATGCCCTCGGGCGCCTTGAGATTGAGTGTAACGCTCTTCTGGTTGCGATGCAGCATGTGAAAGAGCAGGCTCTCGCCATTGCGCAGCCTGTAGGTCCGCTCCAGCGAGCCGGTGCCCGGGCGTTCGATCTTGATGACATCCGCCCCCAGATCAGCCAGGAGCTGCACGCTTGCCGGGCCCTGCGCGAGCTGGGCGAAGCTGATGATCCTGGTTCCGGTGAATGGCAGGACGAGAGGCTGGGAGGTCACGTCTAGGTCCGTTCTCATGTTGCGGCCGGCAGAGGGTTCTGCCGGCCTGGTCGCGGGAGGTTAGCTCAGCTATTCATCTAGTTCCCGGTGAACCACGCCTGATAGGCGCCGTTGATGCGCTCACCTTCGATACGCAGATACGGCCAGTCATAGGTCATGGTCTTGACGTCCGGATGGCCAGCGATGGTCCAGTCCTTGTAATTGTCATGCAGTGGCGAGAGCTTGTTCGTCGGACCCTGGGCCACATACTCGCTGAGCCGGCCATTGACGTCCTTGCTCAGCACATAGGCGAGCAGCTCCATGGCTTCCTTGGGATGCTCGGTGCCCTTGACCACGGCCAGCGAGGCCGCAAAGACGATGGCGGAATCCCAGGCGAAGCCGAGATTGGCGCCGTCCTCATTGGCCTTGACGATCGAGCCGGCGTCGCAATGGCCGGCCATCACGACCTCCTTGTCGCGCAGCAATTGCGGGCATTGCGGACCCTCGGCGAAGAAGATCAGATTGTCGCCTTCCTTGAGACTGTTGAGCGCCTCGAACGCCTTGTCGAGCTGATAGGGCACCATCTGGTCATACGGCACCCCGGCACCGGCCATGGCGCCCATCAGCACCGTGCCGGCGGCCGTCGGCCGGGCGAGGATGCCACGCTTGCCGGGAAACTTGTCGAGATCGAAGAAGTCGGGCCAGAAGCGCGGCGGATTATCGCCGAAGACGTCCTTGTCATAGGCAAAGCCATTGACCGTGGTGCGCTGCACCATGGTGTAAGGCGTGCGGTTGGAATCCTCGATGACCTCGTCGCAGGCGATGATGGTGCAGTCGATGGGCTCGAAATAATTCTCGGGGTCGGTGGCGTAGAGATCCCCCTCATAGATGTCCCAGGTGATGTTGCCGGTTTCCCGCATCGCGGCGAGCTTTGCCCATTGCACGCCGGTTTCGTAGATCACCTCGATATTGGGGTGCTCCGCCATGAACGGCTTGAGCCATACCTCCTGCACGGCCTCGCCGGTGGCGCCGCCATAGCCGACCCAAACCAAGGTGACTTTTTCCTGGGCCGTCGCCATCGAGATGCCCCCCATGAGGGCCGTTCCCAACGCCAGGGCGCCGAGCACAGGGCGCAGTCTGGACGCGTTTCGCTGGATCGAATCCTTCATTCAGTCCTCCTGTCGCGATCCTGAAGAGGCATTGTGGTACAATGGCTTAGTTTGCAGGATCCAGGATGACGGTAGGGGAGCCATTTGTTTCGATCAATCTGCTTGTTCAGATGCATCAATCACGTTGCTCGATGCGTTTCGCCGCGTCGAAGCCGCAGCGAAAGCGCCACCCTTTTCAGGGCGCGGCCACCGCGACGGCGACCGGCAATTGCTCGGCATCGATATAGAGCCGGACCTGCTCGCCGGGCGCGCCATTGCCCTTGCCAACCGGCAGACGGCACTCAATCTCGGCGTCGCCAAGCGCGACCATGAAACGGATCTGCCCACCCGCGAACACCGTTTCGCGCACGCGCCCCTCGAACAGCGGCAGTGCTCCCGCGCTCGTCTCGAGATGTTTGCCGAAGCTCGCCGTCTCGGGGCGGAAGACGGCTGCGGCAGGCTGCCCGACGGCCAGGCCATTGTCGGCAATAGAGCGCTCGTCGACAGGCACCGGGCCATAGGGCGTGCGGATCGCGTGCGCGCCGTCGCGGCGCTCGACGACGCCCTTGAGCAGACGCCCAGCGCCCACGAAGGTCGCGGCGAATTCGGTCCGCGGCTTGCGATAGATATCGGTCGGCGAGCCGGACTGGACGACCGCGCCCCGGTCGAACAGCACAACCTGATCGCTCATGGACAGCGCCTCTTCCTGATCGTGCGTCACATAGAGCACGGTGCAGCCCAGCTCCCGCGTAATACGCACGATCTCGCGCTGCAGATGCTGGCGCAGGCCGGCATCGAGTGCCCCCATCGGCTCGTCCATCAACAGCACGGGCGGCCGGAAGACGAAGGCGCGCGCCAATGCGATGCGTTGCTGCTGGCCGCCCGAAAGCTGCGACGGATAGCGCTCGGCGAGATCGGCGAGCCGCACGAGCTCGAGCGCCTCGCCGACACACCGGCGCTGCTCGTCGCGGCTGGCGCCCCGCAGCTTCAGTGGATAGGCGATGTTCTTGCGTACCGTCATATGCGGAAACAGTGCGTAGCTTTGGAATACGACGCCAAGGCCGCGCTTGTCGGGCGCGAGATCCGTCGCATCCCGCCCATTGATGAAGACGCGGCCGGAGCTCGGCGCCAGCAGGCCACCAACGATGTTGAGGGTGGTCGTCTTCCCCGACCCGGAGGGGCCGAGGAAGCTGCAGAACGAGCCGGCTGGCACGTCGATATCGATCTCGGTGAGGGCAACGAAGCCGCCAAACCGCTTGCTGACCTTTTGCAGGCTCACATCGGCGCCGCTGTGATCGAGGCTCATCACTCCATCCCCTTTCGTAGAACGACGCTCTCAGCCAGATTGGCCGGCATCTGCTTGCGCCGGACGACGAGTAGCAGGCCCGCCAGCGCCAGCACCGAGATACTGACCACCGAAAGCAGCATGGCCGCCGTTGCGGCGATCGGAATCAGCACGTGCTGCATCTCGTTCCACAGGTGGAAGGGGAAGGTCCTGACGCGGGCGCTGCCGAGCATCAGCGCATTCACCACGTCGTCCCAGGAGTGGAGGAAGGCGAGCACCGCACCACCGATGATGCCGACGGAAACGAGCGGCAGCGTCACATCGGCTATGGCCCGCAGGAACGACGCGCCAAGCGTGCGCGCGGCAGGCTCAAGCGATTTGTCAAGGCTCCTGTCGGCCGCCAGCACGGTGACGACGACATAGGAAATGCCCACCGTGGTATGCGCGACGATAAGCGGCACGGACGTTCCCAACAGGCGCGTCCACGCCGCGACGAAATAGAACCCGATCGCGAGACTGATTCCCGGCAGGATGAGCGGCGCCACCACGGCGCCCTGCACGGCCGTGAAGCGGCCGATCGCTCCGCGCGACAGGCCGAGGGCGAGGGGCACCCCCAGCAGCAGCGATAGCGCCGTGCTGGCAAGACCGATAAAGGCGCTGGTTTCGATGGCGCGGCGCCAGACATCGTCGGTGACGAGAGTCGAGAGCCAGCGCAACGAATAGGCGGGTGGCGGGAAGGTGATGCTGTTGGCATCGCTGAAGGCCAGCACCGCGATCACCAGCAGCGGCAGCCACAGGAACACATTGACGATGGCAAGCAGAATCCATCCGGCTACGCCGAGTTTCACGGTGCTCATGATGAGGGTTTCCGCATGAGATTGAGGCGATCGGTGATCATGCGCGTGAGCAGCAGGCTCAAAAGCGTGATGATGACGAGGCCCATTGCCAAGGTTGAAGCGCCGCCGAAATCGCCATAGGCCATCGCCTGGTTCATCACCAGCGCGCTGATCATCTGATGCGACGCATCGCCCAGCAGCGCCGGGGTGGTGTAGAAGCTGAGGCCAAGCACGAAAACCAGCCCGGTGCCCGCGACGATGCCGACGCGCGTCGCCGGCACGAAGACCTCGAACAGCGCGCGCCAGCTATTGGCGCCGAGGCTGCGCGCGGCGACGATGGTGGTGAGGTTGACCTGCCGCATCGAGGCGAACAGGACGAGCACCATATAGGGCAGCAGCACATGGCTGGTGCCGATGATGGCGCCCAGATCGTTGCGCATGAGTTTTAGCGGATGATCGATCAAGCCCGTCGCCATCAGGAATTTGTTGATGACGCCATTGTTCTGCAGCAACTGCACCCAGGCATAGGCCCGCGCCACCGAACTTGTCGCAAACTGTATGGCGAGGAAGGCGATCAGATAGATCTTCAGCCATTTCGGCCCGATCAGCATGGCATAGGCGTAGATATAGCCCATGACGAGCACGATCAGCGCAATGACGATGGACGATTGGAACGTCGTTGCGAGCGCGCGTCCCGAAACGCCATCGAGAAGACGCAGATAGTTCGCCGGCGACGGGTCGGTCAGGCTGCGCGCGATGGCGAAGACCAAGGTGCTGCCGAACCCCAGAACGATGAAGACAAGCCCCGGAATGGCGAGCGCCGACCACGCATCTCCCCAGCGTCGCCGCTGCGCAGGCTTTTGCATCTGCTGCACCATGGGCGTCTCCCTCCTCCCACGCTTCCGCTCACAATCTTTATCGCGTTGCGGCGACCGGCGAGAAGTGCCCCTAAAGTACGGGGTCGTCGCAAACGCCGGTCTTTCGGGCCTCTCACCGCGCGTGAAAAATCCTCCCGATGAAGTTAAGCAGGATCTGCGCCGCGAGAATTGCGGTCACACCGCTATGGTCGTAGTCCGGTGCGACTTCGACGAGATCGACGCCGACGACCGTGCCGCGCTTGGCCAGCCCTGCGAGCAACTCGAGCACCTCGTAATAGAGAAAGCCACCATGCGAGGGCGTGCCGGTGCCCGGCGCAATGGATGGATCGAATCCGTCGATATCGATCGTCACATAATAGCGGGCGCCTGCCGGGATCTTGTCGAGCACTGCCGCAGTACCAAGGCGCCGGGTCTGGCGCACCGACAGGATCTCGGAGCCCACCTGACGTGCATCTACATAGCCTTCCTTCCCCGTCGACGAAACATTGCGAATGCCGATCTGGGTCAGGCCGGTGACGTAGGATTTCTCGGCCGCCCGCCGCATCGGGCTGCCATGGCCGTAGCGCACGCCATGGCGCACATCGACGAAATCGAGATGCGCGTCGATCTGCACGATATGCAAATCCCCGCGCCCCTCGAAAGCACTGACGCAGGGGATATTGACGGAGTGATCGCCGCCCAGCACCACCGGCAAGGCGCCCGCCGCGAGGCAGTTCTCCACCGCTTTGCGGATATTCGCGTGGCTGCCAGTGGTATCGGTATGGATGATATCGGCATCGCCGAGATCGACCATGCGCAGCGTGGAGGGCAGATAGGTGACATCGTCCTCATGATCGTAGGCGCCGCCATGGCCGAAGGCAAACAGCGTCGACGCCTCGCGGATGGCGCGTGGCCCGAAGCGCGCGCCTGGACGCCATTGCGTGCCGAAATCGAAGGGCGCCCCGATAATGGCGACGTCGGCATCGATGCTGTCCCAATCGGCGCAATAGGGCGCCTTGCCGAAGGTGCAGATGCCCACGAAGGGAAGATCGAGCCGGCCGGAATCATAGCTGTTCCGGGGCGCCTCGGGTTTTGTCTTGTCGTCGGTCATCGGTCCTCGCAGCATTCCGTCTCCCGCCGGATAAGCCTTGACCTACTCTGAAAGAATACCGGAGTATTGGTGCTTACATCGACGTCTGCGATGCAAGCGAGGGAAGGCTGGATGCGACGGCTCAACGACATCGACCTCAAGCTGCTGCGGGTCTATGCGGCCATTGTCGACGCCGGCGGGCTCGTAGGCGCGCAGACGACCCTCAACCTCTCGCAGTCGACGGTATCCAGCCATCTGGCCCAGCTCGAAAGGCGGCTGGGCTTCAAGCTCTGCTACCGGGGCCGTTCGGGATTTGCCCTGACGCGGGCGGGCCAGAGCATTTACGATGCCTGTACCGAGATCTTCGCCGCCGCCGACCGCTTCAGCAATACCGCCGCCTCCATCTCCGGCGAGCTGCGCGGCGTTTTGCGGCTCGGCATCGCCGATGCGATGGTCAGCAATGCGACATGGAACCTGGCGCGAGTGCTGAAGACGTTTCATCGGCGGGCGCCGAACGTCGTCATTGATCTATCGGTGGATTCGCCCGCCGTTATGCAGCGAGCCGTGCTCGACGGTGCGCGCGACGTCTCCATCGGGCCATTCTTCAGGCGCTCCTCAGGGTTGGTCTACGTGGCACTGTTCAACGAGAGGCACGCGCTCTACTGCGCGGCCGACCACCCCATCGCCACTGCAGGCCCCGTGACCGCCGACAGGCTCAGTGAGTACCGATTCGTCGCTCGCCGCTATGTCCAGCACGACGATCTGGAATGGCTTGGTGCTGTGACTATCGGAGCGACCGTCGAGAACATGGAGGCTCAGGCGCTGCTGATCCACTCGGGTGAATTCCTAGGTCTCTTACCCGTACACTACGCCGAATCCCTACCACTCTTAACGCCCCTGCAACAGGTCGTCGTCCAAGGCGCCGACGAATATCAATCGCCGTTCTACCTCATCCACCAGCCCGCGGCCGAGGAGAACCTACTGATCCGCAACTTCCTCGGCCGCGTCCGCGAGAGCCTCACCGCTGACGCCTCCCATCAGAGCACTGGACAGAACCGCGCCATTCCCACCAACAGACAACGCTGAGAACGGTGGTGGAGAATTAGACCACAGAAGATGGGGTGGTTGTCGCCTAACCTAGACGGCATCGTGGAGTGCCAAAGGCGGCGCTTGGCCGCGAAGCAGGGAGGATGGCAACCATGACGAAAGATACGATGATTGGCGTGGATCTGGCAAAAAGTGTTTTCTACCTTCACGGGGCCTCGATGACGGGGCAAGTGAAGTTCCGCAAGAAGATGTCGCGGACGCAACTGTCAAACGCCAGAAAAATGATGCGGCTGAGGTGGTGCCGGTTTTTGAGACAGGTGCCTAAGGTGGATCGACCGATGAAAAGGACGATCCAGGATGAAGACACGCAGACGGTTTACGGCCGAGTTCAAGGCCAAGGTGGCGCTTGAGGCGATCCGGGGCGAGCGGACGATTTCGGAGCTTGCGACGAAGCACCAGCTTCACCCCAACCAGATCACGCAGTGGAAACGGCAGGCCATCGAGAACCTGGCCCGGGCGTTCGACGACAGGGCTTCGGATGCGCAGGTCGGCCGGGAAGCCGAGGTGACGAAACTGCACGCCAAGATCGGTCAGCTCGTCGTCGAGCGCGATTTTTTGGCCAAGGCCTTCGATCGCTGAGCCTGGATCGGAGGAGAATGATGGTTGATCCCGATCACGAACGGCTCTCGATCCGTCGCCAGTGCGAGCTGGTCTCGATCTCGCGTGCGTCGTTCTACCGACAGCCAGCGGGCGAGAGTCCCGAGACCCTCGAACTGATGCGCGCCATCGACGAGGCGTTCATGGAAATGCCCTGGTATGGCTCGCGGCAGATGGCGCGGCATCTGCGTCGTCAGGGCTGGTGCGTGGGCCGCAAGCGGGTCCGGCGGCTGATGCGCAAGATCGGCCTGTCGCCGATCTACCAGGCGCCGAAGACCAGCGCGCCGCATCCGCGGCACCGCATCTATCCTTACCTGCTGCGGCATCTGGCGATCGAGCGGCCCAACCAGGTCTGGTGCGCGGACGTGACCTACATCCCCATGCGGCGCGGCTTCCTCTATCTCGTCGCCATCATGGACTGGTTCAGCCGCAAGGTGCTGGCCTGGCGGCTATCGAACACCATGGATGCCGACTTCTGCGTCGCCGCCCTCGAAGAGGCGATCGCCCGCCATGGCAGACCCGACATCTTCAACACGGATCAGGGGAGCCAGTTCACCAGCTTCGCCTTCACCGCGACGTTGAAGGAGGCCGGCATCCGCATCTCCATGGACGGGCGTGGCCGCTGGATGGACAACGTCTTCATCGAGCGGCTGTGGCGCAGCCTCAAATATGAGTGCGTCTTCCTCAGCGCCTTCGAGACCGGAAGCGAGGCCCGCAGCGGCATCGGCTCTTGGATCGACTATTACAACCGGCAACGCCCACACTCGAGCTTCGACGGCAGGACGCCCGACGAGGTCTATGCTATGGCGGAGATGACTGAGCAACTGGCGGCATAGAAACCAACCCAGATCCACCTTAGCCAGGCCGCCAGGCTGTCTCACCAAACGGGTCCACCTCAGTAAGCTGCTTCTCACTGTTCGCTATGATGCGAGGGTTATCGAGTTCGAGAAGGGCGAGAACGCAATTCTTATTGCTGACCTGAACGAATTGAGGGCGGTGTTGCCGAAGCTGCTTGCGGCTACCGAAGCAGGCGAGCTGGACGGTCACATCAATGCGCCGATGAAGGGCAAGCAGCCTGTGGTGGCGAAGCGCTAGGATGGGGACTCATTCATACCCATGCGATTAGAGCAGCGACGAGTGCGACTGCGGATAGGTAGTTGGTTGCGAGTCGATCGTAACGTGTTGCGATCCTTCGCCAGTTCTTGAGCTTGCAGAAGAGCCGTTCGATGACGTTTCGCCTTCGGTAGGCTTTTCGGTCCAGGGGATATGGTGTTTTGCGAGCGGCAGAAGAGGGTATCACCGCCTTGATTTTGGCCCCTGCCAGCCATTGCCGTAAGCTGTCGGCATCGTAAGCCTTGTCGGCCAGCAACCTGCGTGTTGGCCGCACGGCCTCCAGCAGGGGAATTGCCATCTTTATATCTGCGACGTTTCCGGGCGTCAGGACGATAGCGACCGGTCTGCCGCGATCATCGGCCAGACAATGGATTTTGCTTGTTCTTCCGCCACGCGACGTGCCAATCGCCTGCGCCCACGCCCCCCTTTTGAGCCTTGTGCAGAACGATGTGCCTTGACGTGGGCGCTGTCGATGGAAAGCTCTTCCGGCACTGGGCCAGATGCCGCCATCTTCTCAAAGAGGCGATGCCATATCCGCCGTTGCGACCAACGATGGTAACGATTGTAGACGGTTTTGGCCGGTCCATATTCGACTGGAACATCACGCCAGCGGCATCCGACCTTCAACACATGAAGAATGCCGGAGATTATCCGCCTGTCGTCGACGCGTCGTGCGCCGGGCTGGTTCTTCGGCAAATGCGGCTCCAGAGCCGCCCAGGCCGCGCCCGAAAGTCAAAATAGCTCGCTCATCGTAAGCTCCTCCGTGCAAAACCCAATCACACGAAGAATCAGCCAATTATGTCAATAGGTTGGTCAGGTCCTCATCCTAGGCTCAGGACCCATTAATCTGTTGAGTAGTCGGTGAGGTGGTGATTCAAGGTAACAGGAGGTGGCGCCTTGGATAATTTGCTGATGCTGACGCCGTCGCAGATGCGCCGGATCGAGCCCTACTTTCCATTGTCGCATGGGGTGCCGCGTGTGGACGATCGGCGGGTGCTGAGCGGCATCCTGTTCGTGATCCGCAACGGCTTGCGCTGGCGCGATGCGCCTTCTGGCTATGTATGGTCCGCACAAGACCCTCTACAACCGCTTCATCCGCTGGAGCCGGCTGGGGGTGTTCAATCGCATCCTGGCCGAACTGGCGGCGCAGGGCGGCGGTACCGATAGGCTGATGATAGACGCTACACACCTCAAGGCGCATCGCACCGCAGCGAGCCTGCTTAAAAAGGGGCTCTTCCCCGATATATCGGACGCAGTCGGGGCAGACTGACAACCAAGCTGCAGGTGGTGTGCGACCACAAGGGACGGCCGTTGCTGCTGCATCTGAGCGAGGGGCAGGCCAACGATCACAAGACCGCGGCCGCTGTGGTCGATCAATTGCCGCCAGCCCGCTTCCTGCTCGCCGATCGGGCCTATGGCTCAGCCGCCTTCGCCAAGCCCTGGCCGATCAGGGCATCACGCCCCGCATCCCGCCTCATGCCAGCCACCGCATCCAGAACCACTATGATCGCCTCCTCTATCGCGAACGACATAGGATCGAGAACATGTTTGCCAGGCTCAAGGACTGGCGACGCATCCATATACGCTACGACCGATGTGCTCACACCTTCCTGTCAGCCATCGCCTTCGCCGCTACCTTCATCTTCTGGATCAATGAGTCCTGACCCTAGCTGGACATCACTACAGCAATATCGGCCTTAACGAGCGCGGACCATTCCGCGCTCGTTCTGCGAATGTCCAGGCTATTGGGTGACGCTCTCGTGCACTGAGGGCAGATAACCACCGCGTAGCGCACCCACGATGGGCAGTGGCGTCAGTACAATAACTTCAGTTCCGTCGAGCGGCAGGCAGTCGCCATAGCCAGTGAAGCTCCATTTATGCCGCTGTCCATGCCAGACCAGCCACGCCTCACCCCCAATTGCGATCATCGTGCCGTTAGGAAGGCTGTCAGCACGCCCTGTAAAGGTAACCCGCTCTCCCGTGCGTGTTACACGACGAGAGTGTAGCTGCGCGTCCAAAGCCGGTGCTGAAGGTCGAGCGTCTAACTGATTGCCCACTATCCAGGCGGTCACGAATTTCTCGAAATCCTGCCGGCGGCACTCAGCACAGGGGCGGTGTCCCGCTGCAAGGGCGGTTGCTTCGTCCATGAGGAAAAGCTCAGTGTATTTTCCCGGCGACATCACTGGGCGTTTGCGGCCCTTGAACGATAGCACGCAGGTCACCCAGTTCTTGTGCTTCCAGCGGCTCTTTCCCAGCCGCTGATCGCTGTCATGTAAAATGCCTCGGTTCCCCATGAGCAATCCTCTGCTGGGATCGATCACTATCTCACCGAAGGGCGTCACGCGGTTCTGAAGCGGCACAATGCTCTCCTAACCTGTCCTTATTGCCAGCGTGTAGCTCGCCAAATCGCTGGTCAGAAATCCGAAACGCGGAGTCGGCATTCGGCCACCATCGCCCACGAGATCGACGACGAGTGAACGGCGGCAAGCGCCGTGCAACAGGCGTTAATCGCCCGCCTGATTGCCACTATGAGACCGTCCGAACGCGACGGGCACCGCCCGTCCTGCGCGGCAGTGCCGTACCGGCCATTGAGGAATAGTTCAACGGTCGAACAGCGGACTCTGACCCGTCAATCTTGGTTCGAATCCAGGTTCCCCAAGGCGCGAGTTCGTGGGCGCCATCCTGCTCGGCCTCAGCATGGTCGCCGCCATCGCGGTGATTGGTGTGTTCCGTGGTGACTGGGACATTGTGATCGTCATTGCCTCGGCTATGGCGGTGATCGTGATCGTGGGCAGCATGATCGGCATGCTGCTACCCTTTATCCTCAGCCGTTTCGAGATGGATCGGGGGACCACGAGCACGCCGTTAGTCACCTCCATTGCCGACGCCGCCGGCATGATGATGTATTTCTCGAACGAGAAGACATTGCTGTCGCTGCAATGAGCCCGCGCGGAGTGAGGCCTTCCGTCGCAACGCCATGCATTCCGGGTCCGCTGACACCATATGAGTGTCGAATTCCGCTGACGGAGCGAGCAATTTCAACTCTGTCGGCCAACGACAATGCCCAATCGCAACAAGGAGGCCTCATGCTGTACGTCGACATCCCGACGCGATCCGAGATCACCACGCTTTCGAGCGCCCGCGCCGACGCCTGCGTTTCCATCTATCTGCCGACGACGCCCGTCACCCAGGAGGTCGGCGTCTCGCGGATCGAGTTCGGCAACCTGATGCGAGAGGGCCAATCGCAACTCCAGCAGGCCGGTTTCGACAAGAGACGGCTGGCCAACCTGGTCGACCGGTTCGAGGACCTGCTCGACGACGACGAGTTCTGGCGGTATCAGGCCCATAGCTTGGCCGTGTTCGCTACGCCAGACGGCATCCGCACCTATCGGCTCGCCAACAAGCTCGTGCCCCTGGTACAGGTCTCCGACCGCTTTCATCTGAAGCCGCTCCTGCGCGCCATCACCTTTCCGCACTCGGCCTTCGTTCTCGCCCTTTCCGAGAATGCTGTCCGGCTGGTGGAGGTACATGCCGACCTGCCGCCCGAAGTGGTGAAGGTTCCCGATATGCCCAGGGATGCCGCGTCGTCGGTCGGCAAATCGACCCTGAACGATCGCTCCTTCAGTGGCCGCATCCATGGCACAGAGGGGCAGAACGTTCGCTTGCAGCAATATGTCCGGCAGGTGGATGCGGCGTTGCGCGCGTTGCTTGCGGGGCGTGAGGTGCCATTGGTGCTGGCTGCGACCGGCAGGGTGGCAGCGCTCTTCGAGCAGACCTGCTCCTATCCGCATCTGCTAAAGGACACCATCGCCGACAGTCCCGACCAGCTCACTGAGGTCGAGCTCGCGAGCAAGGCGCGGCCGGTGCTCGACAAGGCCTATGCCGCCGAGGTCGCCGGCATCCACGCCCTCTTCGACAGGCGCGCAGGTGAGAACCGCACGACCACCGATGTGTCGGATGCGGCACGTGCCGCGACCTTTGGCGGAATCCAGACCCTGCTGGTCGACATCGATTCCATCCTGCCGGGATTCGTCGACGACGAGACCGGTGCGATCACTTTCGTCAAGGATGACGACGCGAAGGCCTACGGCGTCGTCGACGAGATCGCGGCCCGCGCGCTCGCGAGCGGCGCACGCGTCATGGGCGTGCGGCGTGAGGATATCCCGGGTGGGCGTGAACTGGCGGTGATCCTGCGTTACCCGATCTAGGATGAGGCGGGAGGAGGGGGGTCGGTAGTTCTGGGCCTCGCTGTGCAGTTCTGTGCATTGCGGTCTGCCCGAAGGCTTCTGCTGCGGCAGCCCTATTCGTCAGCCTTCTGGGCTCGGGCGCGATAGGTTCCCGGAGGTGTCCGAAACGCGACGTTAGTGTGGTTCCAGTCCTTGATAGCGATGACAACCATGGTGAGCTCAACCAGTTCCCGCTCGCCGAACTCGGCACGCGCCATCGAGAGGATCTCAGTCGCGCAACTCATCGGCATCAAGCAAAAGGCGTGGGAGGCGTCGAGCTAAGCCTAGACTGCGAACCCGCCTCCATACCTCCAAGGCGAGAGGCGGAGGGCCGTACCGGAAGATTGGAGCTCGACCCGCCTTGCCGTGCGTCCGTTGCTATTTGGCGCCTGGAATACATTAGTGGCTCACTCGAGTGGCTCTGCTGCCTCCCAATTGCGGGTGTGGATGAGATTGGGATCGTCGGCGTGCTCCAGCAGCATGAGCGCCACCCGCTCTTGCCAGAGCGTTGCAAACTGCGCCAACTCGTTATCGCCGGCAGTGTCTGCGACAGCCTTGGGAAAGAGCATCACCATCTGCGGTGAAGGCGGCACGACGCTGGTGTCAAGGTCGAGGAGGACGCCACGTCCGGTATCCGGGCGCCGAAGCGCCATGAGTCCGTCAATAGCCGTGTCGAATCGCAACAAGCCACGCCGCACAAACCGGCGATCCGACCCAATACCGCCGAATCCCGTTTCGGGTGCTGCACCGGTTAGCAAGGTTGCAACCGCAGCGATCACGCCGGTCGTCCCCTCGGCGCGGCCGCCGCGCATATAGACCTCAACACCGCCGCGCTCGGGCGTTTCCTCGCCATACAACTCGCCCAACCCCTGGCGTACCATCAGATAGGCGCCGGCGACGGTGGGACAGGAATGCCCGGCGAGTTTGACGGCGTCAGCATAGCTATAAGTGAATTTGCCGCTCCCGGATGCGCCGAGGAAGACGGCCAGGGGATCGCGTAGCGATACGACAGGGGCCTTATCGAAGAAGTCGGGGAAATCCATTTTTCACCTCCATGGCAAATTCAGACACCGCTGCCGCGTAAGTCGCCAGTATGACGGGCAGGTTGTTGCATGGGCCTGGATGTCTATCATGACGGGTGCGCTTGCTGGCGTGATCTCACATTCGGCGGCCGTTCCGTGATGCCGCGATTGGCGCCTGCAAGACTGATGCCGGCTCGCGCCAATGGCGGTCCGGCATGGATCGCCGACTGATGCTCGGAAGCCGTCCAAGGCCAGGGCGCGCGCGTGGCGCCCGATCTATTGCGGGCGTCTCGCTGTAGGCCAACACGGGTGAGTAGGCGCGCGAGCAATCCTTCAACAATCATCTCGTCATGCTGCGGCATCACAGGCAGCCCCTGCTCACGACAGCCCTTCGGCAGTGAGGGCCCTGGTCACGCCAGAATCCTTTTGCAGACGCTCGTAGTAGCGCGCTATCTCGGCAAGGTCCGAGAGGTCGATCCTGGCGGCATGGGCCCAGCGGACGACCACGAACAGATAGGCATCGGCAATTGATCGCTTGCCGGTTATCCAGTCCCGGCCCTTCAACTGCGTGTCCACAATTTCAAACAGTCGCCGCAATGTCCGCCGGGAATGGGCCTTGCTCTTGTCGATGAAGGCCTCGTCCTCCAGATAGCTGGTCGAACCGAATAGCGGCTTGAAGGCGGGATGGATATCGGAATTGACCAGACCCAGCCAGCGATGCACCTCGGCGTTACCGCGCGGTGTCCCGTCACCACCCAACTGTGCGTCCGGATAGGCTTCGGCAAGATAGGTCAGCACGCCGCCATTTTGTGTGATGATGGAACCGTCGACCTCGAGCGCCGGCACCGCGCCTATTGGGTTGACGCGCAGATAGGCTTGCTTCTTCAGGTCGTCATGCCTGAGTTGTTCGGCCTCGTAACGCGCTCCGGTCCATTCCAGTACGATATGGGCAGCCAGCGGGCAGGCGCCTGCCATGTAATATAGTTTCATGATCGTCTCCTTGGTGAAAGGGGCTGGGTGTCACGGAGCAACGGGATGTCGGGCTCGTATGCGGCTGCTCGTGTCTTCTATGCGCGGCAGGAACCAGGTCAGGACGCCAGCCAGCGGCAGGAAGCCGCAGAACCGATAGACGCTTTCGATTCCAATGCCGTCTGCCAGCCCACCGAGGATGGCAGCTGCAATGCCCGCTAGCCCAAAATTAAGGCCGTAGAACACCCCTCCAATTAAGCCGATGCGCTCCGGCAGCAGTTCGATGGCGTAGATCAGGATCGAAGCGAAGGCACTGGCGATGATAAGGCTGATCGTTACGGTCAGCACGCCGGTCCAGAGGAAATCTGCGTAGGGCAGCAAAAGCGTGAAGGGCAGCGGACCGAGCACCGAAAGCCAGATGATGCGGTAGCGGCCGATCCTGTCGCCGGCGATGCCACCGATCAACACGCCCACAGCCTGGGCAAGCAGGAAGATGAACAGCATGATCTGGGAGGTTGGGATCGATATGCCGAAGCGCTCGATCAGGTAGAACGTATAGAACGAACGAAAGCTCTCGACATAGGCGACTTTTGACAGCATCAACAGGCTGAGGACGATCATTCCGACCATAACCGTCGCCCTCGAGTGCTGGCGAGTTGCGGAGCTTGCCGCAACGGAGGCTTTCAGCGTCGCAATATGCCGGCGGATCGATGCATGCTGGCCGGCGATCCAGACCATCAGGGCCATGGCCAGGAGCGCTGCCAGCGTGAACCAGGCGAGACTGGCCTGGCCGTGCGGCACGATGACAAAGGCGGCGAACAGCGGCCCGAGCGCGCCGCCGGTCTGGCCGCCAACCTGGAAGACGCCTTGCGCCAGACCCTGCTGGCCGCCAGAAGCCTGACGTGCGAGTCGCGTCGCTTCAGGATGGAAGATGGCTGAACCGATGCCGATACAGGCGACAGAAATGAGAATGATGCTGTAGCTCGGGGCAAAACCCAGGCTGGCCAGCCCGACAAGGGTGAAAATCATGCCGACGATAGTTGAATATGGCATCGGGCGGCGGTCGGTGACGTAACCGACGACCGGCTGCAACAGCGAGCCTGCGATCTGGAAGGTAAGGGTAATGAGCCCGATCTGTACGAAGTCGAGTCCGTAGCTGACCTTGATGATCGGGTAGATGGCTGGAATGAGCGACTGAATAAGGTCGTTGAGCAAATGCGTCAGCGCCAGGACGATCAGCACCGCCATGTAGGTGTGTGGTTGGGTGGTGGAAACAGAAGGTGCGTTCAATTCGTTTTCATCTTGTGCAACCGATCTGCCGCATTGGCCATTTGACGGCGCCGCATTCTATTCCTGTGATGGCTCGCAAAATGTAGCCGGCACGTGCTGGCCGAGATGGCCGGCCTGCAGCACGACGCTCTACCGACCAGCGAAGGGCTTGGTTGACTCCTGAGGGCCGTGCTCTCGCGCGTTGCCCTTCAACACATGGCGGTGTCCTGGAGGCTGCCTCATTCCGCGGCTTTTCGAGCCGGGATCCGGTAGGTTCCCGGCGGAGTGCGGAACGCGACATTGATGCGGTTCCAGCCATTGATGGCGATGATGGCCATGGTGAGCTCCACCAGTTCCCGCTCGCTGAACTCGGCGCGTACCGCCGTGAAGACCTCATCGGATACGCCGTCACTGGCCAGCAGGGTTACGGCCTCGGTCCAGGCGAGCGCCGCCCGCTCCCGCTCGGTGTAGAACGGACATTCCCGCCACGCGCTGAGCAGATAGAGGCGCTGCTCGGCCTCGCCGGCGGCCCGCGCGTCCTTGGTGTGCATGTCCATGCACCAGGCACAGCCATTGAGCTGGGAGGCCCGATACTTCACCAGCTCGAGCAATCCGTGCTCGAGCGTACTGGCGTTGAGACTAGCCTGGAAGGCGGACAATGCCTTCATCGCCTCGGGCGCCGCCGCGTTCGCATTGAGCCGCGCTTTCATGATATTATCCTTTCAGCTGAAACAGTTTCTGCGCCGCGGGGTGATGGACAGAGCTGTCCAACGACTCAAAGTCGCCGCTCGAGCGCAAGTTCATCGCCAGTTCGCGGATGGCGTCCATCGCCACCAGGGTCGATGCGGAAGCAAGTGTGATCCGCGCCACGCCCAATTGCTGAAGCTCCGCCGCACCTGGCATACCGGGGCGACCCGTCACGTTGATGGGGGCGCCAACGGCTTGGGCGAACGCTGCGATGAGACCCGGATCACGCAGGCCGAACGGGTAGACGCAATCCGCGCCGGCCGCCAGATAGGCGCGGCAGCGCTCGACGGCCGCATCGAAGCGTCCTTCTTCCGCACCATGCTGCAGCAGCAGGATATCGCAACGGGCATTGATGACGATCGGCACCCCTTGCTCATCGGCGGCTTGGCGCGCCGCCTGTAATCGCGCCGCGGCGTCATCGACAGCCCGGACCGTACCACCGCGGCTGTCCTCGAGATTGATCCCCACGGCACCTGCGCCGATGATGTCGGCGACATGCCTGCCGACGATCTCGGGCGTTTCGGCATAGCCGCCTTCGATATCCGCGGTGACCGGCAGTCCAGCCGCAATGCGAACGATGCGGCCCGTTGCCGCGACCACGTCCGCCCATGGCGCTATTTCGCCATCGGGATAGCCCAGCGCCCAGGCCACGCCGGCGCTGCTCGTGGCGAGGCCCTCATGGCCCGCGGCCGCGAAGATCCTGGCGCTCAGCGCGTCCCAGACATTGGGCAGGAAAAGTACGGGCCGTGCCTGATGACGCGCCCGAAATGCCTCAGCCATTGCCGCCTGCCGTTCCCTGTTCATGATCGTCATGTCCATTCAGATAGACTGGTTTCCGAGTCGCGCTGCAATCCTGTTTCACCGGTCCAAAGGATCAGGCCGTGGTCGCCGTACCAGGGTAAGATCGTTGCGGCCGTCGTCGATCGGCAGCGCACGGTGCTGCCGAGGTGGCATCTTCAAGCTTCGCTTGGCAGAGGACTGCCTAATTCCGCATCGGCCTTGCGTTCGCGCAAATGCATTTCCAGAGCCCTGAACCAGTAATCCTTTTCGTGTCCGTCCGGTCGGCCATCCTGTTCCCACAAGAAGTATACAGTCTCGCGGACCGCCTGCTCGAAACTGGCGGCCGTTCAAGGATCATCACGGCTGGTCAAACTGGCCTCCTGAATAGGTGGTGAGCATCTGGCAACAGTGCGGACTGCCATCCCATGCGTACAGCGGCGTGTGTACGAGTGAACAGCTCTGCCGCTGCTCATCAGACAGTCGCATTATCGCGCCGATCGCGGTCGGATTGATGCCACTTCAGTGTCCTGCGACATAATGCGTCATGATCACGGTGCTGCTCAAGACGTGATCGGGCCGCGTCACCATGTCGAATTCTGCCAGCAAGCCAAGGGGAATTGCGGAACCGCAGGGGTGTCCCTGCGTTGCGGTCGATTGGCTCGGGGCGGGGCTGTAGCTGAGGTCGGCGTTCTCGAGGGGGCTGCGACGGGCGCTGCTCGGTGCGGTGAGGCCTGATGCTTGAGAAAAACAATGGGCCACTCGTCGTTCTCGTGGTCAAGGATGACCCTCTGATCCGTATAAGCGCCGCCACATTCATCGAGGATGCCGGATTTCTTGCGCTCGAGGCGGCGAATGCCGATCAGGCGATGGCACTGCTCGAAGACAAGCGACATGACATCCGTGTCCTTTTCACCGATATTGATATGCCTGGATCGATGAACGGCCCGCTGCTCGCTCTCGCCGTGCACGACCGCTGGCCACCGATCCGAATCGTCGTGACGTCCGCCCATCGCTTCGTCACCGAAAACCACCTGTCGGCGGGCGGCGTGTTCTTACCAAAGCCCTATGATGCCCTCCGAGTTGGCCAGACGCTGCGACGCATGGCGGCGGCATAAGTATATCGTTGCCATCAGACCGTCGGCTCTTCGGGACGTGGAGAGCGCAGCAGTGAGAACGGCCATCGTGCCACTGTTGGCACCCGAATGGCAGGGCGACGCACCCTAGGCGTCACGCGCCGGACCGGCCCGCCGATGCGTGAGGAGGAACGGCGCATTCGGGCAGAACGCCGCCAGCTCCGCTTCCGTGCCGGCATGCTCGTGCCAGCGCCGGCACCGGCGGCACGCCGGACAGGCGAGGCAGGTGTTGCGGGCCACCGCGAGCTCCAGCCCGCCGCGTGCCCGCGCGGCGCGCGACACATCGACGTCCAGCCGCTGCATGACCAGATCCAACTGCGCGAACCGGCGCCAGACCTTGCTGGTCAGCGGCCAATGCTGCCCATCCATCGCCACCTCCGTGCCG